>Ga0209013_10000919_pt1 | contig 26983 bp, 23 predicted proteins | sample Cruoilmetagenom2_FD_187291 | JGI IMG/M metagenome (GOLD analysis project Ga0209013, IMG submission 187291) | Oil polluted marine microbial communities from Coal Oil Point, Santa Barbara, California, USA - Sample 2 (SPAdes) (version 2) | ecosystem: Environmental > Aquatic > Marine > Oil seeps ...
CAAACCTTAGATATCCCTATCTTTAAGAGATTCTTTGCCGGTGGTAGCACAAGCATGAGAGGTTTCCCGTTTCAGAAACTTGGGCCCTTGGATGAGAAGGACGATCCACTGGGTGGTAACTCGCTACTAGTAGGCAGCTTTGAAGTCAGATATCCAATCTATGGAGATTTTGGCGGTGTAGCTTTTCTGGACTATGGTAATGTCTATACCGACGAATGGAGTTTTCCTCTTCAGGATTTAAAGTACGCCCCCGGTTTAGGGATCAGATATGATACTATTATCGGCCCTGTGAGATTTGATGTGGGTTATGCTCTTAATCCGGAGCCTGGAATTAGAAGAATACAGTTCTTTATCAGTATTGGTCAGGCGTTTTAGAGTATTGCCGGGTTTAATTCTGAGTTGTCAGGGGGATATTCAAAGACTCCGACTTAGCACATATGAGAACCCTAAACATATAGGTATGTTTTATATCTGTATTTAGAGGTGTTTTGACGGCAGATTATTTAGGTCATCCGGCGAATTGGAATCTTTATCCGGGGGCTCTTCACTGTCTTTGGTTTTTTTAGAATCAGATTCATCTTTTTCGGCTTCAAACTCTATAGACTGTTTTAATTCATCCTTAGCCCTCTCAAGTTCTCTCATCCCTCTTCCAAGAGTTCTTGCTATTTTGGGTATTTCTTTGGGTCCAAGCAAAAGCAGCGCTATCACGAGGACTATGAGTATTTCACCTGTGCCGATTCCAAACATAATTTAGTATCCCTAAGTTACTTGCTACCTATTGTCAAAGGCTACCTCATTAAATTTATATGTTCAACAACCCTGGATAGCACTCAAATTGATATCCAAGACTACATTTTTTCATTATATGTAGTAAAATGATTCGGAGCTAATGAATAAATAAATTCTACACTGCAGAGGAGCCTTACAATGAAAGCAATTCGTTATCATGAAGTTGGAGAAGTTGATGTACTCAAATTTGAGGATGTGCCAACACCTGAAATAGGAGATGATGAAGTTCTAGTACGAGTAAAGGCCGCTTCACTTAATCATCTGGATTTAAGGCTTAGAGCCGGGAAATCTCCAAGACCTGTAGAGCTTCCTCATATTGGCGGTGTTGACGCATCGGGAGATATAGAGGCAGTTGGGGAAAATGTAACAGATCTAAGTCCCGGGACCCGAGTTCTTATAGACCCAACCGTTAAAACACCCAAGGGGCCCTCTGTGATGGGGGTAAACTTTCACGGCGGGTTTGCAGAGTTTGTAAAAGTGCCTGCCTCAAACGTAGTTCCTATTCCACAGGAAGTGTCATATGATGATGCCTGTACCCTTCCAGTTTGCTATGTAACAGCATCGTATGGTCTATTTGACAGGGGAGGGTTAGAAAAAGGCGAAACGGTCCTCGTTCATGCAGCCGGGAGCGGGACAGGAAGCGCAGCCGTCCAAATGGCCAGGGAAAGAGGCGCATACGTGATCGCAACCGCGGGGAGTGATGAGAAGCTAGAGAAGGTAAAAGAGATTGGTGCCGACGCTACAATAAATTATAATACGTCTGATTTCGCAGAAGAGGTTAAAAAGATAACCGAAGGCAAGGGAGTAGACCTTATTTTTGACCAGGTTGGAGCCTCGGCTTGGGAAAATAATCTTAAATCGTTAAAGACAAAAGGAAGAATCCTCCTTGTTGGCGTAGTTGGCGGGGGGCAGACAACATTTAATTTCGGCCCTGTTATCATGAAGGATTTGTCTGTTCTAGGTGTTACGGTATTTAACGCTCCAAGGCAAAATTTAATTAATGTGATCAATCTTGTGTCTCTTAACAGACTTAAACCTGTGATAGATAAGAAATTGCCTTTGTCCGAAGCTGCACAAGCTCAGAAAATACTTGAGGATAGAAGTCAGTTTGGGAAAGTAATCTTAAATCCGTAGGATCGGGTAGCGGGATTGTTATTTTCAAACTTGGGTTTGGAGTGATTAAATATTTGGAGTGTTAACCTAATACTTCTTCAAAGATTTGAGATAGATCATTAAGATCCGTGTCTCCAAACCCGTATTTCTCTGAGATGTTATTGACTGATGTCCTTCCGCCCGTTTTCCAAACGTTAACCAGAAATTCGCTCGCTTCTTTTTCTCTCCACCACTGTTCATCGAAATTGTCTATTAAATAGGTCCTTAGTTGGGGTTCTAAAATGGTAGCTTTAAAAGAGTCAGCCGAGCTTAAGTGAGGTTCAATCTCAATTAAGTAATTGTGCTTGTTCGCTTTAACGTGAGTAGTGATCTCCATAATCTCTTTATATATTTCGGCTTTGTTCTCCTGCCCTTGGTAAAGCGCTGCTTCGTATATGAGTTTTGCTGAGAGGATTCTTGCTAACATAAGCCGTCTTAAATATAAAAATGTGAGAAAGTTATTCTCTGCATCGAGTCTAAAGTGTTTCTTGATCCATCCAGGCTCAAAGACAAGGTTTTTAAATAACTCTGAGAATAATCCCAAAAAAGACTTCTCTCTCAAATACTTATATTCAAAATAATCATCCGGCTCGGTGAATCCATAGCTAAGACCCTCAGCAAAAGATCCTAAGAAGGATTCGTAATCCCATATACCAACTTGAGTGTTGGTAGAGATGAGAATTTCGACTCCTGGATTTGATGCATAGCACCTACTCCCCGTTATATGCCCTTTTCTCTTTTCTGAATCAAACATAATTTTGGCTTGTGGGTTTAGACCTGTTTCGGCTAATAAAGCTTTTGCCATAGAGTGGGGATTCATTTTTGGAAGCGAACCTAGTTCAAATGAATTAATGAGGTATAACATGTCGTTCAAATTAGCGTCTTTAAGCTTTATATCCATTCGCTTCAACAAAAACCAACGAAGTAAATCTCGTGATATATATTCTGTATCTCTAATAAATTCTTTTGCCTTTTCTACGAGCTCTGATGTGTTAAGTCCTTGAGTTGCTTCATACATATGCAAGTAACTTGAAAAGCCGAGGTCATGGGAGTCTTTTTGTTTATAAGCGTATTGCCTTAAATAAAGCTGATTGAGTTTTGATAATACATCATCTCTTTTCTCCTGAATCTCCTGTGTCTCCTGCTTCTTGGATTTTTTTAATAGCGCCGCTTTGGATGACCTGAAGGGGATTTTGGTCTTGCCTACACTGAATATAGATGATGCTTCTAAATCTAAAATGCCATCCGTTATTTGCGAGGTTTTACTTAAAAGGATAGTTCTGGCCAGAAAACTTAACATAAGTTTGGTGCCGTTTTTCTCTTCCTCGCTGGCGGCTCTGGCTTCTCTTAAAGAAAAAAATACCTCAGGTTCGAGCAGGTCTTGAAAAGATTTAAGTATTCCCGTAAGATCGGTTTTATTCTTTAATCCGGCATAGTTCAAATAGAGCTCCCTACTTAGGGCTTTTTGGGCCTTCTCACCTTCTGCTCTAATATGTCTAATTGTTTCTTTACTCATTGGTTTCGTTTCAGATGCTCAAATTATTATCAGTAATTAGTAATTACTCCTATAAAGGCTATTAGTGCTTAAAAGGAGTAGCAATATTAATTTGCGGTCTCAATTTGTTTAGGTTTGTATATAGGGGTTTTTATGAAAAAAGTCCCTATTGCCGCTAAATAACATGCGAGTATAGCAAAAAGAAACGGATAGTAATAACTTCCCGTAGCATCAAAAACATAACCTGCAAGAATCGGGGCGCTTATTGCCGCAATAGAATATGAAGTACCGAATATCCCGTAAATAGTTCCCATAGCCTTTAGACCATAGAACTTTGCCAATAGGGTAGGGAAGATGGGGACACAGGCACTGTAAAAGAACCCGAACAATAGTCCGAACAGGTAGAATGCCCAGATTTTATCAAATGTCAGAAGAAGTATTATTGAGCTTCCCTGTGCTACGAGACACACAAATAGGACCTTCCGGAATTCTAGAACCTCGGCCAATAAAGAAGTTAGGATAGTCCTGCCTATGATGCTCCCAAGACCTATTGCCGCCGGCGGGCCGGCGGCTGCTATTGCCGAAATATTAAGATCGATTTCAAAGTTGTAGAACTGTGTGACTATTATCAGGAAAGTTATGAAAGCCAGTGTGTACATTGCATACATTATCCAGTAATTGGGTGTAGAAATTGCCTCGAGAGCTGTCCACTCTTTCTTATCGTTATTTGTGTTCTCTCCCTTTGTTAAAGCGACGTCTTCTTCATCTTTTTCTTCTCCATAGGGTTTAAGACCTATATCTTTTGGATACCCTCTTAATACAAATGCTGCCAGTAGCGTGACTAACATAATTCCACCCAGTGAAAAAAGGGCATTTCTGTAGCCAAAGTTGTTAATTAGAGAAGCTGTTAGTGGGTTGGTTATTAATCCGCTTAAAGGGACACCGGTTGTAATAATACCTATCGCAAGCGCTCTTTTTTTTGTGAACCATCTGCTGATAACAGCAACGCATGTTATATATAGAACAGTGTCGCCTATTCCGACAAGCACGCTGTAGAACAATATCAGCTGCCAGACACTTGTAGCAAATCCTGAAAGGATCATTCCAAGAGCAGCTATTGATCCTCCGCAAAAAATTACAATTCTTGGATCGTATTTATCTATAAGCCGTCCGGCTATGATAAATCCCGGGGCTAAAATAAGGGATCTAAATGAAAAGAGAGAAGAGCCCTCTGCACGAGACAATCCAAATTCTTCATTTATATAGGGCAGGAAAACGCCAAAGGAATAAAGTAAAAGACCGTCTAAGATGATAATTAATAGCGAGGCTGCTACAATGTACCATCCGTAATATATCTTTTTACCGAACATATATTATCCTGAAAATTCCATTGTATATGAATAGACCGCAAGACATAAGGATTTGTTCAAAAACTTATAGCGTCATATGGGTCGTTTAAGTTGGGTAATCATACCTGAAAAACGGAAATTGTTTTATCCATAGCCTATGTTATTTAGGTCAAGTTCAGAGGATAGACGGAGATTACCCTCCAAGCTCAGTGATCTTTGCGCCTATTATATTGGCCTGATCGGTAAAACCTTTAGAATTAAGAGTATCCTCTGTTTTTTTTAGGGTTTCTATATCTTCTTTTGTCCAATTGCCGCTCTTGGTTACTTCTGATATAGCAACAACTAGGTCGTCCCGCATTTCAGCGTGGGACTCTGCGAATTCCCAGTTTTCCAAAAGAATATTAAGGGTTTGAGAGCTACTTTCAATATCTCTTGCAGATGCGGTTTTCTTATTGTTTTTTCCTAGCCATGAAATCAGAGTTTCTGAGTCTTTATTTCCTCCTGCAGCTAAATGAGCAAGGAGTCTGAGCTCTTTAGTGTCAACGGGATGGACATATGTGGATGCGAGGATAATTAATACAGTGTCTTTATCGAGGGGGGCCATTTGCCCAAGGGCGCTTACTGCGCTTGCACGTACAATAGTGTTCGGGCCCATAAGGAGTTCTGCAACTGCCGGGCCTTGCTCTTTAACTGCATTGCCCATATTCCCCAGCGCATCTACCCCAGCCACGATTTTAATTCTGTTAGCTTTTTGATTATCATTTTGCTCTTTTATAAATGAGCCGATGTTAGGTGCTTGCTGTGTTGCTTTAGGTCCAAGGTTTCCAAGCGCTATGGCGGCGCTTTTACTAACAAGCTCGTCATGATCATTCAATAGTTCTGCAACTTGAGGGCTGTATTCCCCGGCAGGAGCACCGATTTTCCCAAGCGCCAGAGCTGTTCTGTAACGTACTGTTTTGTTCTCGTCATTTAAAAGCCGGGCAAGTTCCGATATTTGATTCTCATCAAGCGAGTTGATTTCCCCGAGCGCCCATGCCGCGTCAGCACGTACATCACGATCGGGGTCATTAAGGAGCAATATGATATTTTGCGTCTGCCCACTAGCATTGGCCCCCATTTTGCCAAATGCTTTATCACCTGATGAGCGAATAACAGGGTTTTGATTCTTAAGCAGTTCTTCTATATCGGGTGCCGCCGCCTTAGCACCTTCTCCAAGTCTGCCGAGAGTGAATGCTGCCGTGTTTCGGAGTTTAATATCATTATTTACCAGCAATTCAACTATCTGAGGGAGTTGCGCACTAGCTCTGCTTCCGGTCATTCCCAAGGCTTTGGAGGCTTTAATGCGTATTAAATCGTTTCTGCTTTTAAGAAGCTCGGTTAATATCTCTGTATAGTTCCCGCCGGTATCCCCTATTTTTCTTGTCACACGGATAGCAGCTAAGCTTACATTGTTATCAGGATCCCTAAGTAATTCGAAAATTTTGGGAGCTTGGGCCTTGCCGGATTCTCCCATTTCTGAAAGAGCGTTTAAAGCTGCAATTCGTACCCAGGGATTTGGGTCCTTTAGTAATGCGGCAATATCAGGGGATTTGTCCTGTGCTGCCTCGCCAATTTCTTCTAGAGACATTAAAGCCCCGGTCTTTACTTTGGTCTCCGGATTCCTTAGCTCTAGGGCGAGCATTCCGGCGGCTTCCTTATTTGCCCTGCCTATATTTCCAAGAGCTTCGATTGCCGCATTAAAAGCGGCGCTGTTTTTACTGTTTAAAAAGCCGATTACTAATGATATTTGTTCTTTATTTAATGCCCCTATTCTCCCCAGAGATCTAATTGCGTCGGCTTGAACATATTTGTTCTTATCATTAAGTAGTTCTGCTATATCTCTGAAAAGCTCTTTGGCCGAAGGTCCAAAATCACCTATAGCCAGGGCAGCACTTGAGCGGACTGTAGGATCTGTATCTTTAAGGAGTGGAAGGATCGCATTTATATTCTTTTTTCCGGCCGGTCCCATTTTACCTAAAGCGCTTACTGCAGAGGAGCGTACTTCGGGATTCTCGTCCTTCATTAGCTTGAGAATTTGTGGAATTTGTGTTCTTGAAACTTCAGCATTATTTTTAATTATAGCGATAGCGGACAGTCTGATTATACTGTCTTCATCACTCAAGAGTGCAATTACAGGTTGAATTTGATTATTTTTCAACCCTCCGTATTCTGCAAGTATCGTCGCTGCCAAACGTCGTATTCTTTTGTCCGGTTCACTTAGGTTTTGGACTAGTGAGGAAGTTGCTTCAGGAGAGAATTTGTCCATTTTGCCTATTGCTATCATAGCAGCGGACTTAGTATAAGGATTATCTCCCTTAATGAATTTCATAATTTGCGACAGCGCGGGTTCGTAATTGAGCTCTGCCAGCTCCTTTATTGCTTTAGCCTGCACCTGGGGATCAGGGTCATCAAGCGCTGCCATAAGTCCTTTTATTTGAGTCTCGCTTGCTTCTTTAACTGCTTCCTCTGAAAAGGAGTTATGGGGTGCGGTAAAGACAGCAGATAAATTTACAAGGATAATTAATAAGAATAAGAAGTTGTTTGTTCTTAGGTGCTTATAAAGCGAAACATATGTGCTTGTGATTAAATGGGACATTCTCTCTCCGTAATTTAGAAATTTGTATGAAACAAAATTGTTTTATGGATTTATGGCATTTGGCAGGTGCTTTGTACGTTTATATCTAAGAAACTAAGCCAGTCTTGTAAAACGAAGCCTTTCCTTATTAAACTCCTCAAATTCTGCAGATTTAATGACAGAATAGAATATTGTACAAAGAATATACAATCTTAATGCTCAGTCAATCACTTTTTAGTATTCTTGAGATTAATTCTTTAGAACATATTACATCCTGCTGTTTTTAACTAGTTTTGTACTGCTCCTCTTTTACCAAGACCGATTTAAGTTGGGGGTGAAATTAATCCGCACACCCCTGAGGCTCTCGAAGGGTGAAATCCCAAAGGATTCGTCCTTCGGTTGAACTCAGGACGAACGGGTTAAAGTATATAAATCCTGCATCATGTATCTCGCATCCTTCCTGCTAGCTTCTTAATGTGTAGCAGTATAATTTTTGGTTTCGCCCTTATACATATTCAAGTATCTTATTTTGTAAATTCAAAGCCGGATTATGTATAAGCTCACTTAGGAGATCAAGTATGTCTGAAATGTCGGAAGCCCAATATTTTTTTAATAAAGTTAAAGAAGGGCTGAATAGGGGGATCAGGATTGTAAATGTAAGATCAAAGGAAGCTTATGACACAGTTTTAATAAAAAATCGTATAAGGAGCCTCAAAAAAAGGAGGACCGATAGCGTCTTGGAAATGGGTAATATGATTTATAGAACTTTTAAGCATAAAGGCAAAATAAATCAGGACATAATTGAGACCAAGTGCGCTGATATTGAAAGTATTGAAAGAGAAATTGAGAAGTGCGAAGAGGAGTTAAAGATAATTCATTTAAATGCTGAAAAAGCTCTTGGGAGTGTCAAGGCACTGGTAAAGCCCAGAGCTGTATCCATATGCGAGTGCGGTGCTGAGATATATGAAGGAGCGGCTTATTGCGCCAAGTGCTCTAAAAAAGTGCTCTAAAAAATAATACGGGTTCATTCTTCAACAATGTATATCAAGTATCATAAATTTTCTGGAGAACATAAATGGACAAGGTTGGGATTATTCTTAAAAGATTAGCATTTAAATATTTGATATGATTTTTTTACCTCATCAATATTCATATCTTGTTCAGCGCTCTTTTTCATGTTTCTTACTTTGACTACACCTTTATTTAATTCGTCTTCCCCAATTATAAATGTGTAATTCGCACCTAATTTGTCGGCTCGTTTTAGTTGGCTCTTAAGGCTTTTCTCTCCGTATTCAGTCTCAGTGGAAACCCCCTTTTCTCTGAGTTCGAAAGCTAAAGGGAATGCCGCTTTTCGTGCTTCTTCGCCAAGGTGTGCAATAAAAACGTCAACTTCTTTCTTAAATCCTTCGGGTTGGGCTATTTCTTGAAGAAGCACTATTCTTTCAATTCCCATTGCAAACCCCACGGCTGCTGTAGCTGGACCGCCAAGTTCTTTCACAAGCCCGTCGTATCTCCCACCTGCGGCCACTGCATTTTGTGATCCGAGTTCCTCTGTGGTAATTTCAAAAACTGTTCTTGTATAGTAATCAAGACCCCTTACGATTTTAGGGTTTATTGTGAATGGAATCCCTACGCTCAATAAATTATCTTTAACAGTATTAAAATGGGTCTCACATTCTTCACATAGATTGTCTAGCATTGAAGGAGCATCTGCGGCAATTTCTTTGCATCTTTTCTGCTTGCAGTCGAGTATTCTAAGCGGGTTCACCTCAAGCCGTCTTTGGCAGTCTTCACATAGCTCATCTATTTGAGGCATAAAATAATCGACCAATTTTTCCTTGTATTGAGGTCTGCAATTTTGATCACCTAGTGAGCTTATTTCTAAAACTATAAGCGGAGTTAATTCAATCTTTTCAAAAAATCTCCAGAGCATTGCAACAAGCTCGGCATCGGAAGACGGTTCCTCAGGTCCTATAAGCTCGGCTCCAATTTGATAGAAGCCTCTGAAACGGCCTTTTTGTGGTCGTTCATGTCTGAACATCATGCCGGTGTAGTAGAGTTTAGCAATAGAAGACTTAGCGTGCATTGAATTCTCAATATATGCCCTTACAATCCCAGCTGTGCCTTCGGGGCGTAGCGTTAGAGATGATCCATCTCTGTCCGTAAACGTATACATCTCCTTCTCAACTATGTCTGTTGTTGTACCAAGGCTCCTTGCGAAGACATCCGTGAATTCAAGTACCGGGATCCTGATTTCTGAAAAGCCATAAAGCTCAAAAATATGCTTGGCTGCATCTTCTACTAAGTGCCACCTTTTGATACTTTCGGGTAGGATGTCGTGAAATCCTCTAATTGATTTTATTTTCATAGACTGAACCTAAACCCATAAAATTGAAACCTATCGTGATTGATTGTGAATGGTGAAATTGTTCAAGCTCCTGGAAATAATGGATTATTATATCTTAGACTGATAGGTATTTCTAATTTCATGGTGAAATTAATAAAGTGTTTACTGTTTTGAGATTATTTAATATCATATAGACTGCCTTAATGCTCGGAGCTGAATCAAATTAATTGGTGAGTGGTCAAATAGTGACTAAAGAAAAAAAATTAAGAGTTATCTATATCGGGAGCCCTGAGCTTTTTTCAAAGGGCGCAAGCGCTATACATATAATGAAAATGTGCCAAGCCATGGGAAAACTTGGCATAGATACTGAACTTATCATCCCTTCAAATAGAAACCGAGCCGAATTGTTTGAATATTATGGTGTAGAGCCTAATTTTAGACTGACTGCTTTCCCTTATTTTAGTAACAGCTCGGCGAGAAATATTGTTCATGGCTTCCTTGGTTCTTTATACACTAAGTTATTTAGGAAAAATAAATACGATCTTGTTATAACAAGAAATATTGTCTACACATACTTGTCAACGACATTATTTAAGATTCCAACTGTGTACGACGCTCATCATCCCCTGGTTAAGGGCGGAGCTTCACTCTTCAACTCTTTTAAGGATTCTAAATATTTGATCAAATTCTCTACAAATTCCAAAGGATTGGCGGATATTTATCTAAATCAGGGATTGCCTAAAGAGAAACTGGTTGTTGCACATAACGGAGTTGAGCTTGAGAAGTTTCAAGATGCTCCGTCCAAGAGAGAATGCAGAGAAGAGCTCGGACTTCAGGCCCATAAGAAGATTATTTGCTATTCGGGGAACATATATGAGGGCAGGGGTGTTCAACATCTAATAGACGCCTCCCTCAGATTAAAGGATGCTCTTTTTCTCGTCGTTGGCGGGTTGGAGGAAGATGTAAACAGGTACAGAAGAATAGCTCAAGAGAGAGGAGCGCATAACTTTGAACTTACGGGCTTCGTTCCTCATAAGATGGTACCCCTTTACCTTTTGGCTTCGGACATTCTGGTAATGCCTTATACTACTAAAACGACTATTAAGGGAGGGGCAAAGGCTCAGGAATTTACCTCCCCTATAAAATTGTTTGAATATATGGCAGCTGTGCGCCCAATTGTAGCAACCTCTATTTCCTCTGTTAAAGAAATTTTGGAAGACGGTGTCAATGCTGTACTTGTTGAGCCTGACAGCGCCGATTCGCTTTTTGATGGAATAATAAAAGTTATTGAAGATGATGACCTGGCTAATAGGATTGCTATTAAAGCGGGGTCTGACATAAAGAATTATACTTGGGAGGAAAGAGCCAGAAAATTACTTGGTTTGGTATAGAGTAATTGCTTTAAATTTTAGAGTCTTACATGTATGTTATCTTCCCAAACTATATTTGCGCAAATTAAACAAATTTTATGATCAAAACAAGAATGATAAAAGTACTTAGTGCATTATTAATTATTACAACATTTTTAGGATTGCCCGGCTCTGCGTTGGCACAAGAGGGTATAGAAGCTCGCGACCTGTACTATAATGCATACAGGCAAAACCTTCTAAACAGCAATGTTAATAATGACACTCCGCAGGATATCTCAGGTCCTGTTACAAGAGAGTACATGTTAGGAACAGACGAATTTCTTCGTGATACTGCAATAGCCTACGGCGCCCAATGGGCCGGAAGGTGGTTTTATGTCAGAAACAAAAATAGCCGGATATTCGATACTTCGTTATCTAAATGGTGGCATAATATAAGCCAATGGCCAGAATGGGATGATGGAGATAATTTTTTTACCAATCTTGTAACTCATCCGATAATTGGTTCAATGACCTATCTCTATTACAGGCAAATGGGGCACAGCTTTTGGGTATCGGCTTTAGGCTCGGCTGTGCAGAGCACTCTCTTTGAATACACGATTGAGGGTCTTGTAGAAACTCCATCCGGGTCTGATCTAGTATTTACTCCGCTTCTGGGTGTTCCTCTGGGTTACGGGATGGAGAAGACCTCTGACTGGCTTGTCGATACAGGTTTTGTTCCGGCTAAGATCTTGGGATATATAGTAAACCCGATGAAAAACTTCATTAACGACAGGCAGGTTGGAGTTTACAATCCGTTTTCAAAACAATTCATGTCTGTTAGTGGGCCGGTTACGTTTAAGCCAAATACAAAAGAGGCTATTGACCTGTCATATTCGCATTTTCTTGAGTCGCCGATTCCTACCGGGAGATTTGCCGCCGATATAGAAATAGTTAATGTTAAGAAAAACTTAGGCGGAGAGTTCATTTTTTATTCTCTAAGAATTGATGTTCCTTCTTCAAATGGGCTCTGGGGCATCTATGTTAAAATTGCCCAATCCGGAGTCAATGAAGTATCAGTAAACGATGACAATATAAGTGACGGATTTGAGTTTGCTAACCTCGTCATAGGGGGTAAGCATATTTTATTTAAGGGCCGAGATTCAGTTCTTACAGGAGGGCTGGGTCTAGTACTGCCTACAGCTTTTAAGGACAATATAGAGCGACTAAAAACTGTTTTGCTCTATAAAAGAAATTTTCCTGTTAACCTTCAATCAGCATGGACTGTGACTCCATATCTTTCTGCGGCAGCCTGGAAAAGTATATTTAACATCCAGAGTAATATTTCAACTGACGGGGTGTTTAATGCGAGCAAGCTTGAAGGTAACGACTTTGAGTTTAGAGTGAATTACGGCGCGTCAATTGGAGCAAACATTCCTGTAATAGGCTCCCCTGTATTATATGCCGAATTTGACGGCTATTCGCTTTTAACGGCTGATGCCGGCGATAAAACGAGCTTGTTTGTTTCCTCCGGAGTACGTCTGGGAAGGAAATTCAGCCCTGGTTTTGGAATACAGTTACCTGTTTCAGGGCCGGACAGTGACGTGGCAAAACTTAGCTTCCTAGCGGATTTTCAAGTCCGGTTCTAGTTGTCTATCATTCCTTGTTATCACTAGTAGTCTTCCAGGATTTTTGAATCCTATCTTAAATCCCCTTTTAATTTTAGTTAATTATTGTTAGAATTTGAAAATTGTTTGTAGGGCCTTGTCTTTTGAGAACAAAGGAGATGATGGAGAGTGGGAGTAGCAGGGGTTTGTTTTATTATACTTCTTTTCTTTAATTCTGTTCCTATTAATCAGGTTTTAGCTGTTGAGGAGCCAATTGACCTCTTCGCGGTTGACGATCCTAAAGAGCCCTTTCGAGATGGTGAGGTAGTCATACAGCCCGGCGCTGAAACATCCACCCCGGAGATAAACTTGAGGCCTGCAGGCTTTAAAGAATATATGTATGATACGGGTATTTGGTACGGCGTACAGTGGGGGCAAGGCTATATTGGGTTAGGGACAAAAGCCTTAAGATATTCAATACCTCCCTCTCTAAATGGTGGGATAATATTACTACTAAGCCCGTTTGGGATGACGGGGACACGTTTGTTGTTAATTGGGTCGCGCACCCGTTTTTCGGTATGTTGTCATACCAGTTCTATAGGGCCCGCGGGCACGACAGATGGTCATCCGCTCTTGGATCTGTTATTCAAAGCGTACTTTTTGAATATGCGATTGAAGGGCTTGCTGTAGAGCCTTCCCTTATTGATCTGGTTGTTACCCCAGGGCTTGGGGTGCCGATTGGAATGGCAATGGAAGAGTTGTCCCGGTGGCTTATAGAGCAGGATAATTCAGTTGCCAGAGTTGGAGGTTACATAACCAACCCAATGAGGCTTTTTGTCAAAGACCGTAAGATCGGGATCATCAACCCGGTGGCCGGATCATTTGAGTTTAGCGGACCGTTTACTATCGGCAGTACTAAGGATAAGGCCTTAGATCTCGCATACCCGTTGTTTCTCGAATCACCACTTCCGCTAGGAAGAGTAATGGCTGACCTTGAAGTGGTAGCTTTGGATAAAGATTTTGGGGATCAGCTTTTTTTCTATTCGATAAGACTGGATCTTCCTTCAGAAAGCGGTTTCTTCGGTCTTTATATTGATGCACCATATGGAGGTGTTAATAATGTAGAGGGGGCAAGGAACGGCTATGAGTTTTCTAATATAACAGTAGGGGCAAAACAGGTTTTAATTAAATCGAGGAATTCCGTTTTCTCAGCCGGCCTAGAGCTTGTTCTTCCTAGTGCTTTTACAGATGGTCAGGGGAGGCTCGAGGCTGCTACAAGCTATAGAAGGGATCTCCCAACGTATATATATAAAGCTGTTACCGCTACTCCTTATATTGCGGGAGCCACGTGGAAGGGCCCATTTAGTTTACAGGCAAATCTTGGTACGGATTATATCTTTAACGCGGAAAATTTGAGGGGGAACAACTTTGAATTTAGAGTTTATTATGGGGCGGCTGCAGGTGTAAACGTTCCAATTCCTATTATTGCCCCAATTGTTTTTCTAGAGTTTGACGGCTATACGCTTCCTACTGTTGATACCGATGGGAAAACGGATTTGTTTGTTACTCCGGGAATAAGATTCGGCAAGAAAATCAGCCCGGGTTTTGCAGTGCAGATTCCCGTTGAAGGACCCACAAGCGATATAGCTAAAGCTGATTTTATCTTTGATTTTCAGATCAGGTTCTAAATTTCGAATTCAGCATACTACTAAGGGCGGCGTTAATTTGCTTGAAGAGAAACATACTCTTCTACATCAGAATCGTAGTTTTCTTTTTCTCTCTGGCATTTGGATTCGTCCCCCGAATATTTTGCCAGACAATTGTCCAATTCTCTTCTGGATTTCTCTACTTCTTGTCTCACTTTACTAAGCGATTGTTTCTTTCTGGATTCTTTTATGGGTGAATCGATTGCTATATCTTTTCCAGTTTTAAAATTACCGCATGCAAATAAGGGAAGAATTAGAATTAAGATTGCTAAGATAGAAAGCCTGCGCATTAACCGTCCTCCTGAATTGAACTCATATAATGACCAATGAAGCTCTAGGATACATTATTCTACCGATTATTTATAGGACGACAGCAAATTATATGCTGACTGAAAATAGCTGGGATTGTTTCTTGATATTAAGAATTTCAGTATGTTAAATATTACTCGTGGCAAATCAGATACAATCCTTAGAACAAAATATTTGGACTGTGGAATCTTCTCATAAGGTTCTTGGAATTGATTTCGGCGGCCCTATGACCGTAATACGCTTGAGCTCAGGGGATCTTTTCCTGCATTCTCCGGTTCTCCTTAATAAAGAACTTGTAAGTGAGTTGGACGGCATAGGAGTAGTAAAGTATTTAGTTGCGCCCAATAAATTCCATCATTTGCATATAGGGGAATATTTATCCGTCTATCCGGATGCAAAAGTTTGGGCTGCGCCCGGTCTTTCAAAGAAACGAGGGGATATTAATTTCCACGGTGAGTTGGGAGTTACTACTCCTTTAGAATGGGAAGGGGAAATTAAGTCTAGATTAATCGAGGGCGTACCTTTTCTAAACGAAGTTGTTTTTTATCATCCTGAAAGTAGGACGGCTATATTCACCGACTTTATATTTAACTTCTCTTATGATGAGAGTATTAAAGTTAAAATTTTTGCTTGGCTTGATGGAGTTTGGGGAAGACCTACCGTTCCAAGATTAATACGCTGGTTTATGATCCGCGTTAGAGAAAAGGCGAAACACTCGGCCCAGAAGATATTGTCCTGGGATTTTGATCGGGTCAACTTAGCTTAGCACATAAAGATATTGTCTTGAAAGGCGGGAAAGTTATTGTAAGTAGAGCGTTTGAGGGTATGTAGGGAACGCAGCATTTCTGCGTCCCCTATTTTATTAGAATCTTTATTTTTTTGTTCCGGGCTCAGTCATTGACCATGGGTCAAGAAGTTCGTTTAATTTAGCCGCCGGAAGGACTTTCTTCTCGAGTGCGACCTCTCTTACTGTTTTCCCTTTTTCATATGCTTCTTTAGCAATTTTGGCTGCGCTGTCATACCCAATGACAGGGGCGAGGCTCGTGCACATAGCGAGACTCTTCTCGATCATTTCTTCGCAGCGTTCTTTATCTGCTTTAATTCCTTTAATGCATTTGTCTGCAAATACATCGGATGCTCTTGCTAAAAGCTCTATAGACTGCAGCAAGTTATGTCCCTTAACCGGCATCATGACATTTAACTCAAAATTCCCGAATTGTCCGCCTATAGTAATGGTTAAATCATTGCCCATAACCTGAGCCGCTACCTGACAGACAGCCTCGGGGATTACGGGGTTTACCTTTCCGGGCATGATTGAAGATCCCGGCTGTACCGGCGGGATTAGGATTTCACCTATTCCGCATCTGGGGCCGCTTCCCAGCCATCTAATATCATTCGCTATTTTCATTAGACTGACCGAAAGAGTTTTTAGGGAACCGCTTGCCTCAACCACTGCGTCTTTTGCTCCCTGAGCTTCAAAATGATTATCAGATTCTCTTAACTTTGCCTTGGTCATCTTGCTGAGTCTTTTGGCTACGAGCCTTCCGAATCTGGGGTGTGTGTTTATGCCGGTGCCTACTGCTGTGCCTCCAATCGCAAGCTCGGACAACTCCCCTTTAGCGTACTGGACTCTTTTAATCCCATGCTCTATCATGCTTGCGTAACCGCTGAATTCCTGCCCTAGTCTTATCGGGGTCGCGTCCTGCAAGTGAGTGCGTCCGATCTTTACTATCTTATCGAATTGGCGTGCTTTTGATGAGAGCGCACTGTGTAAGTTTTTTAGTCCTGGTAATAAAAATTTATCAATCGCTAATACAGCCGCTACGTGGATTGCCGTTGGGTATACGTCATTACTGGACTGCCCCATGTTGACATGATCATTTGGATGTACGCCTGACTTATCTCCTTTTTTCGATCCTAAGATTTCGCTTGCGCGGTTTGCGATTACTTCATTAGTATTCATATTTGTCGATGTTCCGGAGCCTGTCTGGAAAACGTCGAGTACAAAATGATCATCTAATTTTCCGCCAATTACTTCCTGGGCTGCTTTTACAATAGCTCGGCCAAACTTCTTGTTAAGTATTCCGAGCTCCATGTTGGTCTCGGCCGCCGATTGTTTTATCATTCCCATGGCCTGGATCAAAAGACTATGCTTACGAATTCCGCTTATTGGGAAATTCTCTATAGCTCTTGCGGTTTGAGCGCCATAATATGCGTGCGAGGGGACAGTCATTTCCCCCATTGAATCACTTTCTTTTCTAAATCCTTTACTAGCCATAACTTAAGTCCTCCTTGAACGTCCTAATTTAGAGAATCTTAATTATGCCATAAGAAGGGGATTTTTCTATTGTGCTTTGTGGGAGTTGTCTACCTCAGCACCTTCCGGCTTTTGGAAGATTGCAGGATCTGGATTCTCTTTCTTAAAAGATACGTTCTCAAATCTGATGAAACCATATGTTTCATCTCCCAATTTATCATCACTCCATTCGTAGAAGCTGATCTTCTTAGGCACAACGAGTCCGTTTACTTCCTGCCATTCTTCATAGACAGCGGCGTGGCGTTCAAGCTCCTCAATAGATTTTCCCTGAGTTAGTGGAGGATAAGTAACAATATAGTGAAGGATTCTGAGCTGGTTTGTATCTTTATCTATATATGCAACGTAATCATCGTCCGGTGTATCACCGACGCCTGGATCGTATGTAACTTTAACAACATTGTATTTTTTCCCGTCCAGTTCTTTTGTTCCCAGTGATTCTATGTTTGCGCCGGGATCTGCAAAAAGGAAAGGCAGGCCGAAGAAATAAAACGGTGTCGAGGCATAAAATCTGGGCGGTATTCCTAAAGCGGCCATGTCGGGTGTGATCCACACTTCATTACCATCGAATCCGAGCTTATATGTGTCGCTTGTAATAAGAACCTTGCGGGAATTTAGATCAATAAGCTGATGATCATTTAAAACTCCCACAGGGCTAAAAGGCAGATCTTTCATCTCGTACTCGACCATGCCAAACTGACTGAATGTTTCTATCCCGCCGTGCGCGTCATAGGATTCCTCAAGCTGTGCATGTGATAATACGGAAAATTGGGTTACTAAGATGATGGTTAATATGACCTCAAGTAATAATTTTTTCATTCCACTTCTCCTTCATATTAAATTTATAAGCGATTTATTATAGACCATAATAGTTAAGTGTGAATTAAGAATAGATTTTCGTCCAAAAGGCTAATGCTTAAAAAAGATCCTTGAGTTCATCAAATATCTTCTTGTCCAGACGTTTCTCTTTTTTCTTGGTTGTCGGCCGGGATTGTGTCTCACTATTTTCTTCTACAGGTTCTTCAGGACCCGAGTTGATGCTGTCTATCACTTTACGTATGCCTGCGCGCTGAGCCAGTTTGGCCAAGTAAGCTATATCAGGCTTTGGTTTGGCTTTAGGAAGGGTGCCTGAGATAGAAAAAGGTATCTCTACCCGGCCATCCCTATTTGTTATATATCTTAAATCCGGCACATCGGTTTCTAAATCTTCTGAGAATTTAGGGGATAGTGCAAGGACAGAATTAAGGTCCACTTTCCCGTCAAGATTCATCCACCCCTTTGCGGTTATTGAGTAGTCCTTTGAGGTAATCCTGAGATTGCGAGTCTCCATTTTACCCTTTTCGATTGTAAAAGAAGACTTAAACTCCTCAAACTCCGTGTCTTGTGCCATAAAAACCTGAGGATATTTCTCCCTAGTCTGGGGGGAAATGAATAGTGTTAGGCCCGGGACACCCGTTACCCCTTTTAATACCTCATCAGCTAAATTAATATCCAGTACTGCCCCGTCTATTATTTCAGCTTTAGCGGTTCCTTTCAGTGTGGTTTTAATCTCATCCCACTTGGATCCGTTTCCGAAGATATTGATATCGAGATTTGTTTTACCTTCAATCTTATCGTCATTTTCAGAGTTAAGTGAATTTAAGAGCTCTCTTAAATTTAGACCACGGACACTGGATATTAGAGAAAAGTCCGAGTCCGGACGAAAACTGTAACTTCCTTTGCCTTTTATTGCTCCGCCGTACGCTCTTAAACTGAAGTCCTCTATTTTTAAGGTTTCATCTATCAGGTTAAACTTGGCCGATAGATCTTTTACCTTGTAATCGGACAAAGTGGCCTCAGGTGAAGATAGGGTTCCTTTAAACATAATGGAATTGTGCCTTTTTGAAATTTCTCCCTCACTCTTGAGCCCTTTTATTATTTCAGTTTTGTCGCTAGGGGATGAGCCTTTTTTAATATCTGATAAGTGGAGCTCCGGGGAGGTGAGTTTGTAACTAAGCACAAGGGGTGAGAATTTATCGATTTTTGCTGAAAGATTTATGTCGGAGTTTCCCAGACGTAGAGACATATTTTTGATATCAGCTGATTTGCCTGTGAACTTAATTTTTGTATTTATATCTTTTATAGGTTCCGGTATCAAAGGCGGATTAATACTTGCATCAGACAACACTAGAGAACCATTGATTTGAGGTGCTTGTCCTTTGCCAATCTCCCCGGCAAGTTTGGTCGGCAGCAGCTCCATCCAGCCGCTAGGGTTGTAGTTCTTAAGAGAAGGAAAGGTTTCTTTCATATCCGATAAATCAACTTTATTAGAACTTATAGAAAGGTTTATTAAGTTTGTTGTTCCCCGGTTTATTTGTCCCTCTGCTCTTAAGTTCAAAGAGCTCAATTTAATCTCCGAGTTTTTTAGCTCGATTACTTCCTCTGAGATTCTTCCTCCGGCAGTGATGACAAAGGGGATGTCCTTAGGTTTTAGAAATTTGCCTATGACAGCGAGGCGGCTCCGGGTTGCGTCCATTTTTGCTGAATTAAATTTTAAATCCTCAGCTGTTCCGCTGATTTTTCCGCTAATGTCCAGTGTTCCTTGAGTGGATAGACTATTAGGGATTGAGTCTTTTAGTAATGAAAATTTTCTCAGTTTGCCCAGGTTAGCATTATGGAGTTTGAACTCCGTATCCAAAGAAAAATTCTCTGCGTTCTCCCCTACGGGGCCAAGACTTCCTGAAAGTTTCAGGTTGGGGACACTTGCTCCGAATACTGATGTGTCCAGATCGATCTCTGAGAACGTCAGGGAATCCGATCGGCCTGAAAATTTAAATTTCGCCTGAGTGGGCCCTGAGATATCAAGCCCCCCGGGTATCTGATCTTTGATAATTGGAAAGAATTTCTTCAGCGTATTGAAATCGAGATCAACTATTTCTACGCTGCCTTTTGCGGGCAAGCTTGAGAGATCAAAGTCTGGTGTTACCGGACCAAAATTGCCTATTACTTTTACGTTCGGCTCGCTTGCCAATATTGCAGCTTCAAGATTTACCGGAATTTCTTTGTCAAAATCTAAATTCATGATTCCAAGGTTGATCTTCTGTATTTGGAATTCTGTTTCGCTTTTTTCATCGACATAATTAATTTGACCCTTTTTTATTATTATAGAAGATGCGAAGATAGGAAGTTTTTGCGTTTTATTTTTACTTTTAGCATCTCTGCTGTTTTTGGATTTCTCCTCTGCTCCGAAAGTTGCGAAGTTGTATTTACCCTTCTCATTCTCAATAACATTAATAACTGGCTTGTTAAGTATTAGCTTGGTGATATTGATTTTCTTGCTCAGCAGAGGAATAAATTCCACATTAATTTGTATGTCTAATGCGCGAATGAATTCGCTGTCTGAAAATGATTTATCATCGGCGACAGAAAAATCTTTAAGCCTTATTCCGATCCCTTCCCTAAATCCGGTATTGATTTCTCCGACGGTAATTTCCCGGCCTATGGATTCTTCAATTTGGGATAGGAAATAACCTTTATTACTATTTATAAAGAAATTGAGGTTCAGTACCGCAAGCCCGACAATTATGATAAATAATATAAAGAGTATCCCAAGGGTAATAATCATTTTTCGCATCTGATTTTCTATATAACAGTTCTACTAATTTACTCCGCCACCTAGTTCAAAGGATAATTGATAAGAATCTCGATACAATTAAAATTTTGTTATGTGTGTAAATTGATTGCTCCTCAAAGAAATAAGAGTAATTGATATTTTTAGTTTTTTGTCTCCTTTTAACGGATGGAAGAGGGGGCAGACTGTTTCCTCTAAAAAGTCCGTAGGCAAGGTTCTTTTAAATAATTTAATGCCCTGATATTGAGCTTTTCTAAATTTCCAATAGAATCTATACCATTAATAAGCTAAAGGAGTAATGCAATTGGGTGACGTCGGAACATTTCCGTTCGGTTGGGTGAGAGGGATCAAGGATGATAATTGGCAAATTATCTGGGATCCTAAGACCCAGGCAATAACTGCTCGGGGTGCGGTATCGAAGAAAATTATTCAGTTAGGCGAATCTTCAAAGTGGATGGACGCAAAAGATTGCGCAGATAAAGTCATAAGCAATCCTGAACCATTCTTTGATGAAAAGATTGAAACTAAAACTGGTTAATTACACTGTCTAAGTTGCATTATATTTGTGTTTTGAGAAATTCAATAAATCTCTCAAACGTCACAATTACAAACTCGATATATTGACTTGGGAAATGACATGAAATATATGGAACAAGAGTTAGTATCTATCCCCTTTGGAAAGAGCAAGATAGACGGCTTGTATTACAGCAGCACCATTAACAATGAGGATAATAAGCGTAATGATACCGCTGTAATACATGTGCATGGCTTCCTTGGCAACTTTCTGGATGGAAGCCAACGCTTTTTACCCCCGATTCTTGCGGAAGGGGGTTATTCCTCGCTCGCTATAAATACGCGTATGGCGAATTTTGGGCTATTTTTCGGCTACGGTATTTTAAACGACACTATCCCACAGATAGATAGAGTGGTCGAATATCTTGAAAAGCTAGGTTATAAGAACATAATACTGTCCGGTTACAGCCTGGGCACTAGTATTGTTCTTAGATACGCGGCGCTAAGGAAAGACCCCAAAGCATTTCCGAGTCTAAAGGGTGTGATCACGCTTGCGGCGCCTTATTCCATGCCGGACTCCATTCGCCGCAGGTGGAACAGCTTGGGGAGTGAGCCTTCTTATGATGAAGTATATGAAGAGGCTAAAGAAATAATTAAGCCCGGCCCGGACGGTACGGGTCATGACCGTACAATATTGATTTATAAAGCTCGCGGTGGCTCCTACCGTCCTGAACACACAGAAATATATACATACAGAACCTGGTGGTATCTCGCCGGTCCTGAAGCCCACACCGCCATGGGATATAAACAGATCGAAGAGATCAAAGTTCCGATACTGCTTATTCAGGGTTGGTATGATGAGATTGTGAAACCTGAAGAGACACATGATCTTGCCCAGGTTGCATTAGATGCCGGCAACAAGGATGTTTCAGCATTCTATGTTAATACAGGGCATAAGTTCGAGGGAAAGGAAGAGGAGTTAGGGGACATAATTGTAAGATGGCTCGAGAGAAGATTTAAGAGTTAAGATTAGACTATAAATTATAAAATGGTTTCCAGACAAAGAAGACTATTAAGTTTCCCGGCAGAAGACGGCTTTCTCATAAACGCACTTTTAGTCTCAGGAGAGTTTAAGAGGAAGGAGGACTTATTTGATGCCCCGATTGTCCTTCTCGTTCACGGAGTCCTGGGACACTTCCTTGCAAGAGGTACGCCTAGATTATTGCCTAACGCATTAGAAGAAAACGGTATCAGCTCTTTTTCAATAAACACCAGGATGGCGTTCACCGGGCAAATGTTTGGCAGTGCTATCTTTGATGAGTCCGTCATGGATATAGAAGCCGCCGTGAATGTGCTTGTCAAAGAAGGTTTTCGTAAAATAATTATATTGGGGTGGAGTCTGGGGGCTAATATAAGTGTTTACTACGCTGCAAACAATCTTCATCCAAATGTTAAAGCTCTTATCTTAGAAGGCTGTTCTTCATCACTCCCGCTTTCTAACAAAAATAGACTTGAGAAATGGAACAGCATTCCATCCTATGATCATATTTACGATATAGCTAAAAAAGTGTTGAAGCCTGACCCTGTGACAACTCAAAATGACAGGGTGTTTATTGTCTATAGAGCCTGGGGGCCTACTTTCGAACCTGGGGACGTTGAGCTTTTTTCATACCGTACCTGGTGGTTTATGAGGAGTCCTGAAGCACATAATGCCAAAACAAATGAAATAATCTCAAGTGTTGAAATCCCCGTTCTATTTATCCACGGCAATGACGATTATATAGTAGGACATGAAGAACCCGAAAGTTTAGTAGATATCTTGAACAACGCAGGAAATCATAATGTGCAGTTAGCTTTTATCCCTGATGCTAGGCATGACTGTATGGAAAACCCTAGTGCTACTATCGATACTCTGATCAAGTGGCTTTCCAATTTCTAATACCTAATTTAATAATTCTTCATAATGATGATAGGTTATATGCTGTGGAAATTAGCTGTCATACTTTAATTGTCGGCGGGGGAATAACCGGCCTTACAATTGCAAGAGAGCTCCTAAAAAAGGGGGTCGAGGATATTGTAATAATTGAGAAGGAGAACTCACTTGGAACTCATGCGAGCGGAAGGAACAGCGGTGTGCTTCACGCTGGGATTTACTACTCTCCGGGTACTTATAAAGCCAGGTTTTGTGTTGAAGGCAACCGGCTAATGAAGGAGTACTGCCGGGAAAGTGAGTTGACAGTCAAAGAGACCGGCAAGGTAATAGTAGCAGATGAAAGCAGGCAGGACGCATTATATGAGCTCAAAAAAAGGGCTGATCAGAGCGGCGCCGAGTCTGCAATTATTGACCGAAAGCAGCTCAGAGAGATTGAACCCTACGCTGCTCCTTCAGAAAAGGCTCTTTACTCTCCCAATACTGCCGTAATTAATCCAAAGGAAATATTGATTTCAATAAAGAAAGAGCTCCATAGCTCAGGAAAAGTGAGATTTATGTTTGGAACATCATTTTCGGGTATCCGTGATAGTACTGTTGCAATTACAAATCAAGGGGCTATAAGATTTGAAAAGTTTATCAATGCTGCCGGCAGTTTTGCAGACAAAGTAGCCCACTCTTTCGGGATAGGCTCTCAATACAAAGTGCTGCCGTTTAAGGGCACATATAAGAAGCTTGTCCAAGAGCGGTCTTATCTGGTAAGAGGGAACATTTATCCCGTACCCGATCTAAGAAACCCATTTCTCGGAGTTCATTTCACAAGGGGGGTTCATGAAGACGTCTACATTGGACCCACGGCGATTCCTGCTTTCGGGCGGGAGGAATACGGTCTGTTTGATGATCTTTCGTTTGAAACCTTATCTATTCTGGGAAGAGATATTCTACTCTTCTTTGCAAATGAAGGTTTCAGGGCAGCCGCTATGAGTGAAACTAAAAAGTACCTAAACAAATATCTTCTTAGTGAGGCCAAAAAGCTCGTGCCGGAAGTTAAGTTGGAGGATCTTGAAGATACGCCAAAAGTGGGGATACGGCCCCAGCTTGTGGACTGGAAAAGCAAAGAGTTAGTAATGGATTTTATACTGCTAAAAGATGGAGATTCTATCCATATATTAAATGCTGTTTCTCCTGCATTCACCTGCTCTATGGCATTTGCCAGGCATATTGTTAAGGACTTTTGTTAGGAGTTAGTTTTAAAGAAGATACGAGTTAGAACTCAGCACTTGGACCCCCTGCTATGACGATTACGTCAAAACTTTCTCTATTTATTGCCATTTGCATTTATTTAATATTCTAATTTAGATTATTAGATGTTTACAAAATTATACCAACGGCAGTGAAAAATATCCAACTGATATAAAAAGTCAACCACTTTAAACGACTCATCAATATATCTGGATTTGATTAATCTTCATTATTTTTACACAGAACTTGCCAATGCTTGGTAAACCCATATAAAATAGACACTTGTTATTTATATTTAGAGAGAGATTAAAAAATTCAACCAGAGGAATCAAATGCCCGAACTGAGAATAATCCGCAATTATGTTGGTATACCAGATTCTCATACAATAGAGTCTTACCTTTCCAGAGGTGGTTATGCTGCACTAGGTAAAGCGCTTAAAATGGATCCGGATGAGATAATAGATGAGATAAAGAGAGCGGGTCTTAGGGGACGCGGGGGAGCGGGGTTTCCTACTGGTGTTAAGTGGGGTTTTATACAGAGGGATTCCAAAAAACCTATCTATCTATGCTGTAACGCGGATGAAAGTGAACCGGGTAGTTTTAAGGACAGAGAAATACTTGAACAAGACCCTCATCAAATGCTTGAGGGCATTATAATAGCCTGTTACGCAATAAACTCACATAAGTCATATATCTACATTAGGGGAGAGATGCCCTATGGTGCAAGCATTATAGAGGGAGCAATAAAAGAAGCATATGAAAAAGGCTATCTAGGTCAAAATATACTCAATTCAGGTCTTGATCTGGACGTTGTTTTGTTTAGGGGCGCAGGTGCTTATATCTGCGGAGAAGAGACAGGACTTCTTGAATCAATTGAGGGGAAAAACGGCGAGCCCAGGCCAAAGCCTCCTTTCCCTGCCCAGATTGGTCTATTCGGGTGTCCTACCATAATTAATAATGTCGAAACGCTTGCGTGCGTTCCCCATATTATCAATAGAGGTTATGAATGGTTCTCAAACATAGGGATTACCAAGAACACCGGAACCAAGATCTACGGACTGTGCGGAGATGTTAATAAACCGGGGCTTTATGAGATTCCCCTGGGGATAAGCGCCCGCGACTTGATTGACGAATATGGAGGGGGTGTTCCTAACGGGAGACAAGTAAAAGCAATATCTCCCGGAGGCTCTTCCGCGCCTCTTCTTACAGCTGATGAGCTTGATATCACGCTTGACTTTGACTCACTGGCCGAAGCTGGATCGATGCTGGGGACTGCAGGGGTAACTGTTATGGATGATGCGTCCTGTATGGTCAGGGTTGCGCAAAACCTGGCCCATTTCTACAGGGATGAGTCCTGTGGTCAATGTGTCCAGTGCAGAGAAGGGACCTGGTGGCTTGAAAAAATGTTGACTATGATTGAGCAAGGCAGGGGGAAGATGGAGCATATCGACACTTTGCTCGACGCGTGCTTTCAAATGAGGGGCACTACCATCTGTGCGCTTGCTGACGGTTGTGCAATGCCTATCGAATCGATTGTAAAGAAATTTCGTCATGAATTCGAAGAGCATGTAAGGCTTGGCAAATGTCCTTACGAGAATAAATATATGGGTGATTGGTCCTAGTTTATTACAGCTCTGCTATTTCTGGTTTGCCTCACTATAAATTAATATTCATTAATTGAAAATATGACGGCACTGAAATGTTATATCAAAAAATAAAAGGTATAAGTTTGTAAGTTCTTTGTTTGTAGAGAGAGTAATCGCTGAAATACCCTGAAAAGATTTTTTCTTCATATCTGACTCTGAATATTATTATTGCAATTAAAAGGAGCCCGCTTACAAGTCTCAATATTGTCATATGATTAATAATCAATACTAAGGTTATCAAAAGCACCGCTGTTGAAAAGGGTGGCGAATACATTTGTAGGGCTCTTTAGCTATGAGCCTTGCTTTTGTTTTAGGCCTGTATGATAGATCAAATTTAGATACTCTGTTTGTCTAGAACACCCAGAATAAGTACCAAATTCCAATAATTTCAATAAAAATTAGAATAGGATTAGTTGCTACTACCGGGCCGGTTGCCAAAATAAAGCCGATAAGAAGGTATTCGATTATAAGATGTATATAAGTTTCGCGGCGTTGATAAATTGAATTATCGTGTTTGAATCTATCTTCAGTAGGCATATAATTCGAATTGGGACTTTTTATTAAGTGAGCACTAGATTAAATGTGTTAGATGATTCGTAGTAAAGTCCTGAGTAGGATTTTGGAGTGACTATTGAACCTTCTCTTTTTTTTCAGTTGTTGAGTTAGCTTTGTCGAGGTCAGTGTCCTCAATTTGTTTGGAGTTGTCTTTTTCGGGAGTTACATCAATCTCATCATCCTTCATGGATTTTCTGAACCCTTTAATCCCTTTTCCCAAAGAAGATCCAAGATCTCCAAGCCTGCTGGGACCGAAGATCAAAAGAAGTATTCCCAAGATAACTAATAATTCCCAAACGCCCAATCCACCGATCATAGTTGTGTACCTCTATGTACAAATTACCGATTAGAGCTTATAAAGTCAACCTAAACCCTACTTATTAACAAAGCCTTTTTCGATTCGCTTATACTTTTTCTTCATTTTTTTTAGTGTCTATGAGTGGAAACGGATCTTCTCCA
>Ga0209013_10000920_pt1 | contig 26970 bp, 19 predicted proteins | sample Cruoilmetagenom2_FD_187291 | JGI IMG/M metagenome (GOLD analysis project Ga0209013, IMG submission 187291) | Oil polluted marine microbial communities from Coal Oil Point, Santa Barbara, California, USA - Sample 2 (SPAdes) (version 2) | ecosystem: Environmental > Aquatic > Marine > Oil seeps ...
GCTAGCAATGAAAATGATAACAGCCATCATCAAGCCGTTTAAGCTGGATGATGTACGTGAAGCACTGGGAGATATCGGTCTCTCCGGTATTACAGTAACCGAAGTAAAAGGTTTTGGCCGGCAGAAGGGGCATACCGAACTCTATCGCGGTGCGGAGTATGTGGTGGATTTTCTGCCGAAAGTGAAGATTGAAGCAGCAGTTTCTGCAGATATGCTTGATCAGGTTATCGAGGCCATCACCAAGGCGGCGCAAACCGGCAAGATTGGCGACGGTAAAATTTTTGTCTCCGACATCCAGCATGTTGTGCGTATCCGCACCGGTGAAACCGGTTCGGATGCACTCTGAAATTACGGGAGATCTATCGATGAGTAACATGAAACTATCCAAAAAAGTGCTGGCAGGCGCGGCGACTATGGCTGCTGCGGTGCTTCCATCAATCGCTTTCGCTGAAGATGCGGTGCTCAACAGTGGAGATACCGCCTGGATGCTGACAGCAACCGCGCTGGTGCTGTTTATGACGATTCCCGGCCTGAGCCTCTTCTACGCCGGCATGGCGCGCGCCAAGAACGGCCTGTCGGTGATGATGCAGTGTTTTGCCATCACCGCCGTCATGACTGTTATCTGGGCGCTTTACGGCTACAGCATCGCCTTTGGCGGCGAGGGCGCCTACTGGGGAGGACTCGACAAACTGTTTCTCTCCGGTTTGACCGTGGAGAGCATGAGCGGCACGATTCCGGAATCTGTCTTCATGACCTTCCAGATGACTTTTGCCATCATTACTCCCGCGCTGATCGTCGGCGCCTTTGCAGAGCGCATGAAGTTCTCCGCGATGCTGATCTTCATGGTGATCTGGGTCACGGTAGTCTATGCGCCTATTACACACTGGGTATGGGGCGATGGTGGCTTCCTGGGCGCTATGGGTATCCTCGATTTCGCTGGTGGCACCGTTGTGCATATCAATGCCGGTGTTGCCGGTCTGGTTGCAGCGATCGTTATAGGTAAGCGTAAAGGCTATCAGAAAGTTCCGATGCCTCCACATAACCTGATGTTTACCATTGTTGGCGCAGCCATGCTGTGGGTTGGCTGGTTCGGTTTCAATGCAGGTAGTGAACTGGCTGCAGACGGCGCTGCCGGTATGGCGATGGCTGTCACCCAGATTGCTGCTGCAATGGCTGCTGTCGTGTGGATGCTGGCTGAATGGATCACCCACGGCAAGCCAAGCGTGCTGGGTATTGCCTCCGGCGGGGTGGCCGGCCTGGTTGCCATTACGCCGGCTGCTGGCGCTGTCGGCCCCATGGGAGCTCTGGCGATCGGCGCCGCTTCCGGCCTTGGCTGTTTCATCGCGGCGGTGAAAGTCAAGCCCGCGCTGGGTTTTGATGACTCGCTGGATGCCTTCAGTGTTCACGGTGTCGGCGGTATCATCGGTGCGTTGTTGACCGGTGTCTTCTGTGCAACATCACTCGGCGGCGCAGGCTTCGGTGATGGCAATGACAGCATTGGTAGCCAGGTGATGACGCAGGCTTATGGCGTGGGTGTTGTTCTTGTCTATACAGCCGTGGTGACTTTCGTCATCCTGAAAGCGCTTGATCTGCTGATTGGCTTGCGTGTGACCGAGGAAGAGGAGACAGAAGGCCTCGATATCTCTCAACACGATGAGCGCGCTTACATCCTCTGATTGTTCCTGATCAGATTTGAAGCAAAAAAACCGGAGCATCTGCTCCGGTTTTTTTGTCTGGCCACCTAGAAACCTTTGCGATCTTTGCGCCTTTGCGAGAGAAAATGATCTCATTCATGCCTCGTCAGTCTGAGACTTGGTCTCGCTAGCAATGCAGCAATGTTTCAATGGCGCAGTGTATTGTTCGAGCCTGCGTCAATTCCTCGCCCATTCGATGCGCTTCGCTACCGCTCAACACATCCTATGTACAGTTCCAGTATCTGCTGTGTGTTATGCCAGCGGAATGCGGATTTTCTGTCCCGGATAGATCAGGTCTGGATCCTTGATCACTTCACGATTGGCCGCAAAGATATCGTTGTATTTGTTGCCGTCACCGAGATGTTTTTTTGCGATGGCCCACAGGGTATCTCCCTTCTCGATGGTGTAGTACTCTGTTTCAATGGTTTCAATCTCCTCAGGTTTCAGCTCATCTGCTTTAACCTCTTTGATGCCGAAGATATTGCCGGCCATCAACACGGCCTTTTCAAATGCAGACTGGTCTTTTGCCTTTCCTGAAACGGTGGCGACGCCGTCCTCAACCTCAACATGCAGATTCTCTACGCCGGGGTTGTCTTCCTCGATGTGTTTCTGAATCTCCTCCGCAGGATCATCGTCATCACCAAAGAGTTTTTTTCCTAGGTCGGATGCAAAATCAAATAGTCCCATGTAATTCTCCTATAAAAGTTTGTAGTAAAAACAATAAAATAAAGCTTGCGGTTGTACATTCTCAATAACTCCGTGCAGGAAAGCAGGGTTGGGGTTTGCTTTTCAGGGCTAAAACAGGGACGTTTTATCAGAGCTTACAGGGATGTATTCACGCGTCCCTGTAAAGCGGATCCCAACCCTGCAAAAGCTTCGAAATTACACGGGGTTATTGAGAGGTTACTTGCGGTTGAACTGATTCGACTAGACTCCTGCCAACTGCCAACTGCCAACTGCCAACTGCCAACTGTTAGTTAGGAAGCCTCTAAATAAGTCCATGGGATGGGGTTCGGGGGAGGGGCAATCCGAATACCCATTGAAACCATTGATAGAAAACCCTTCCCCCGTAGAAAAAATTGCAGGAATGCTCTGATCAAGGCGCGTAGCGACTTGATCAGAGCTTCCTTAGTGCAGCAGATCAGGAACCCCGTCATAGACGAGATTCTCCATCACGGTGAAAGCTGCTTCCTGCCCAGGCTGGTTCAGCAATACCAGCAAAGCTATCCACTGGATATCGTCACTGTCGAGTTCAGGATTTTCCAGCGCCATGGCGCGTTCGATGACCAGTTCACGGCAGAGGGGATCGAGTATGCCGTTTTGCTCCAGAAACAGTAACAGGCCTCTGCTCTCCATATCGATGCGTTGTGTCTCCTCGTCAGAGTAGATGCGCATGGATGCCTGGCTGATATCACCAGATTCATGAAGCGCTCCCTGACGCCAGGCAAGTTCATCAAGCCAGTCGAACGCCTTGTTGATCTCTCCCTCATGAAAACCAACCTTCAGTAGGTGCTCCTCTATAAGCACTTGATCTGACGGAAGTTGTTTTTCGCCATCCATATATGTCTCGTAGATATAGATCAGTACATCAATGATATTTTCGTTCACGGAACGTTACCTGATGAAGAAAGAGAGGGGAGGCTATTCCCCTTAAGGGTTGAGTGAAGTGCGACAGGTGCGATTGCCGGGTAAAGATTCAACATAGCCTTGCAGTTCGAGTACTAATAGCATGGAGGAAACTGCCTCTGGCGTCAATCTGCTTTTGTGGATAAGTTCATCGATCGTGAGTGGATCATAGCCGATGCAATCGAGCATTGAGAGGTAGATGTCATCCAGGAGCGGCGGCTGATCCATGCGTTGATTGTCATCCTCGGCAGCATCAATCCCTGTGCTCTCCTGATAGTCGGCAAGCAGCGGCGAGAGTTCCTCGAGAATGTGTTCGGCAGTCTCCACCAGCTTGACTCCCTGCCGGATCAGGCCGTGACAGCCTCTTGCAAGGGGGTTGTGAATAGAGCCGGGGATTGCAAATACCTCTCGTCCCTGTTCTGCCGCAAGACGCGCGGTGATCAGTGAGCCGCTCTTCAGAGCAGCTTCGACCACCAGTGTGCCAACCGACAGGCCTGAAATAATGCGGTTGCGACTCGGGAAATGCCTGGCATTGGGTCCTGTGCCCGGGGGGAATTCAGAAACCAGCAATCCTTCAGCGGCTATCGTGTGGGCCAGTTCGCGATTGCTCGCCGGGTAGACTCGATCCAGTCCGGTGGCAACTACGGCAATGGTAAAACCGCCGGCCTGCAGGGCGCCGACGTGACTGGCGGTGTCGATTCCAGTCGCCATACCGCTGCAGATCCCAAGGCCGCAGGAGGCAAGGTGTTTTGCGAATTGTGTGGCATTTTGTGCGCCGCCGGAGGTCGGGTTGCGGCTGCCGACTATCGCCAGGTGAGGGAGTTTGAGTAATTCGGGATTGCCCTTGAGAAAGAGTGCGGCGGGAGGACCGGGGATTTTGCTCAGCAAGGCGGGGTAGTGTGGATCACCCCAGGTCACAAGATAATGACCGGACTCCGCAAGCCAGGCGCTGTCAGAGGCGATCAGACCCTCGTCAGGGTGCAGTATCGCTTCACTGATGCCGGGTTTAAGTCCTGCAGTATGCAGTTGGCCGGCGGATGCAGAAAAAATATCTGCAATCGAGCCAAAATGCTGCAGTAGTTTGTGGATGCTTCCGGAGCCGATGCCCGGCGCCCGAATCAGTGCGAGCCATTGTGGTTGAGTTGTTTTCAGCATTCCTTTGCCCAGTTTTTTTATCCCGGTCAGGCTCCTGATATGTCTATGGACTATACACCGGGTAACCGCTCTTGATGGAACGGGTCGCACTCGATATGAGCCCAAAACTGACCCGATCAAAAACACGGAAGATGATGACCTTTCCGGCGCTCTCTTCGGGAAGAGTCACTATTGCTTCCCCCCACATATTGCGGTTCTCAGGGTAATACGATTCATCACTCTCTCTTGGCGCAAAGCGATCGACAACGTGGCGTTGATTGGTATTCACAAGCAGAACATCGCCCTGTCCAATACCATCGGCTGCCCCCCTGTCAATGGCAACCACACTATATTGTCCCGCAATGTTAACGCCGCCGGGAACGTCAATGATATGACCGCCTACCGTTTGATTCGGTACTCCGGGGTGAAAATAGAGGTTCTTGACCCTCTTTGCAGTCGACGGGATTAAACGATCACCCTGTTTCACCTCCATGGCTGTCGAGGTGATCCTGATGGTGGCGGGATCACCATCTCGAAGCAGCTTTGCCGTACCAACAAAGAGCGCGACTCTGCCGAGCACTTCGCCTGTTTCATAATCCTCGTAGAGATTCCCCGGCCGTACAATATCGAAGTTGTCCTCTACCGAACCGAGGTGACGTGCATAGGCGCGCTCGCCAGAGCCCGCAATCAGCGTACCTTCGCGAAAGCCTACGATGTAACCGGAGTTTTCGATTACCCGGTCATCCAGCAGATAGGGCCTGGAGAGAAATGCGCGCAACTCACGCAGTGAGATGATTCCAAGCGGTGAGCCTCTCTTGCGTCCACCCTGGCGCACCAGTCGTGGCTGGCCGTTGACCCATGTCAGGCGTAAGCGGTCACCCGGATAGATCAGGTCAGGATTTTTGATTGAGGGGTTTCTTTTCCATAGCTTGGGCCACTCCCAGGGATGCTGCAGAAATCGTCCTGATATATCCCACAGGGTATCGCCTTTAGCGACAATCACCTCGTTGGGGTGCCCGCTACGCAGCTGCACCGCCATGAGAGGCGAACAGAGAAGCAGTATCAGGATTGCTGTCAGCAGTTGTAATCTTGGTTTGGACATATCTTGTGGCTCCCGGATTCCAGTTTATCGATTCAGATTCAGGAAATGAATGTAATTTTTATATATCATAGACGCTATGGAGAATATACCTGAACTCGGCGCTTCAGGAAATAGATTGAATCAAATGATGAAGAAATATGGCAAAACTAGAAATTCTACACTTTCCTGATACACGTCTGCGCAATACCGCACTTGCGGTGGAAGTTGTGGATGAGTCGATTCAGACGCTGCTCGATGATATGTTTGAAACCATGTATGCCGCTCCGGGAATTGGTCTTGCCGCGATACAGGTGAATGTTGCCAAAAGGATTATTGTCATCGATATCAGTGAAAATCATGACCAGCCGCTCTCACTGATCAACCCCGAAATCATTGAGATGGATGGTGAGGAGAGCTGCGAGGAGGGGTGTCTCTCTGTTCCCGGGGTGTTCGAAACTGTGATGCGAGCCGAACATATCAGGGTGCGTGCGCTGGATCGCGATGGCAACGCGATTGAGATCGAAGATGACGGCCTGCTGGCAGTCTGTATTCAGCATGAGATCGATCACCTCGACGGCAAGCTCTTTGTCGATTATTTATCAAACTTGAAGCGGCAGCGTATCCGCAAGAAAATGGAGAAAAAAAGTCGCCAGGCGGTTGTGATTTAATGCGTATTATCTTTGCCGGAACACCGGATTTCTCTGTTCCTGCGTTACAGGCGTTGATTGCATCCTCCCATGAAGTCGCGGCTGTCTATACGCAGCCTGACCGTCCTGTTGGGCGTGGCAGGAAGCTTGCGCCCGGCGCCGTCAAGCAGGTTGCACTCGATCATCGCATCCCTGTTTATCAACCACTCGATTTCAGGAGTGCTGAATCTGTTGAGGAGTTGCAGCAGTTGCAGACCGATCTGATGGTTGTGGTGGCCTATGGCCTGATTCTTCCTCAGGCGGTTCTTGATGCGCCGCGGCTGGGATGCATCAATATTCACGCTTCCTTGCTGCCGCGCTGGCGGGGCGCGGCGCCGATTCAGCGCGCCATTATTGCAGGTGACCATCAAACGGGCATCTCTATCATGCAGATGGAAGCCGGTCTGGACACCGGGCCGGTGTGGCTGCGTCGAGATACCGATATCAGCGCCAATGAAACGGGCGCTCATCTTCATGACCGGCTTGCACAACTGGGGGCAGAGGCATTGATGGATGCGCTGCCGCTGTTGGGCAGCGAAGAGCATCAGCCAACTGCTCAAGCGGATGAAGGCGTGAGTTATGCGCATAAACTCAGCAAGAGCGAGGCGGCAATAGAGTGGAGCGAGCCTGCGGCATTGATTCATCGCAAGGTGTGTGCATTCAACAGCTGGCCGGTTGCCTATACGCAGCTGGGCGGCAAACAGCTGCGGGTGTGGGAGTCACGGCTTGTCGATGGTGACAGCAAAGCTGCGCCAGGCAGTGTTGTCAATAGCTCCCCTGAAGGTATTGATATCGCCACCGGGGTGGGGCTGCTGCGCATCGTAAAATTGCAGCTGCCGGGAAAAAGAGCGATGTCTGCCGCCGACTTTCTCAATGCACACCCACTCGACAACGTGAGACTCGGGTAATGGCCGCTCTTGACTCACGCGCAGCCAGCGCCATGGTGATTCTACAGGTGTTGCAGGGACGCAACCTGGAGAGTGCGTTGCAGAGTGTTGCCGACAGGCTTCCGGAGAAGGAGAGAGCGCTCACTGCAGAGATATCCTATGGAGTGTGTCGCTGGTATTTTCAACTCGACGCCCTGTTGAAGCTGTTACTGGAGAAGCCGGTCAAATCATCACAGAGAGTCATTCACACCTTGATGCTGGTCGGACTCTATCAGCTGCTGCATACCCGGATTCCTGCACATGCATCAGTTTCAGAAACTGTTGCAGCAACCGGAAAACTGGGAAAGGGGTGGGCGAAAAGCCTGACGAATGCGGTATTGCGGCGTTTCCTGCGTGAACAGCAGGGCCTGCTGCAACAGTTGAATACAAATGATGTGGCAACGCTGGCCATGCCACAGTGGCTGCTGCAGCGTCTGCAACAGGCGTGGCCCGGAGAGTGGCGCCGGATAGCGGAGAGCTATCTGCAGCGCCCGCCAATGACGCTGAGGGTAAATTGCAGTAAAACCAGTGTTGAAACCGCTGTTTCAGAGCTGGCTGCGGCAGGAGTTACAGTGCATCTGTTTGCGGAGATCGATTCAGCACTGATGCTGGAAAAGGCGGCGGCTGTTGAATTGCTGCCGGGATTTTCCGCCGGCTATCTCTCGGTACAGGATGCGGGTGCGCAGTTTGCCGCAATGCTGCTCAATGCTCAACCCGGTGACGAGGTGCTTGATGCCTGTGCGGCCCCCGGCGGAAAAACGACGCACATTCTCGAGCGTCAGCCCGATGCCTGTGTCACTGCAATGGATGTCGATGCCGGGCGTCTGCAGCGCGTCGAGGAGAATTTGCAGCGTCTGGGACAGCAGGCGCGCCTGATTGCAGGCGATGTCTCACTGCAGCAGGGAAAGTGGCGTGACCGCAGCTATGAACGGATACTGCTGGATGTTCCATGTTCCGCCACAGGGGTGATTCGTCGCCATCCTGATATCAAGCTATTGAGGAAAGCCGGGGATATCGACTCTCTGGCCGAACGTCAGCAGACTATCCTCGAGTCCGTGTGGCCGCTGTTGAAACCCGGCGGAGTTTTGCTCTATGCAACTTGCTCCCTGCTGCCTGAAGAGAATCAGCAGCAGATGGAGGCTTTTCTCTCCAGGCATGATGACGCCAAAGAGCAGGCAATTACTCTGACGGCGGGATGCAAGCAGTCTGTCGGCTGGCAGATATTGCCTGGCGAGTCGCACATGGATGGTTTCTACTATGCGTTGTTAGGGAAAATCTGAATGAATAGATGGGATGGGGGTTCACTCTGGTTCCCACGCTCCTGCGTGGTAACCCAGACCAGGATATGCATTCCCACGCAGGAGCGTGGGGACGAGGGAGCGCTGATACATTATTCCAGGCTGTTGCTAATGATCATACTGATGTTGCTGACGGTCGATGCCGCCGCTGGCGGGGTCGATGTCAGGGATGTCACGCTATGGGAGAATGATAAAAGCTATCTTCTGGATGCCGATGTCGACTATTTCCCGACTGACAAGGTAATCGAGGCATTAAAAAATGGCATTCCTCTGATCTTCGAGGTAACGGTGAAGGTCAGGGAGTCAGGTGGCTGGCTTGGCTGGTTTGGTCGTGCGCTGACAAAGCGCAAAATTCGCTTTCAGCTGCGTTACCGGCCGCTCTCGTCGTTGTATGAAATTTCCAGTGACGACAATCAGAACCAGCGAAATTTTGTTTCATGGAAAGCTCTTTTCGCCAATCTGGGTGAATTGCGGCAGATTGCTATCATCGAGGCGGGCAAGCTGGATGCAGGGAAGCAGTATCATGTGGCTATCAAGGCGGCGCTTGACATCAACAGTTTGCCATTGCCGATGCGCCCGATGGCCTATATTGACTCGGACTGGGATATGTCGAGCGGGTGGAGTGAATGGCCGCTGCATCAGTAACAAAGGCTGGTTTCAGACTGCTGCTGGCGGTAGGACTGCTTGCCGGACTGCTGGTGTCGCTGCATCTCATGAGCGGCGCCGTACAGAATGAGGAGAATCTTAACCAGCTCTATATTCCGCTGCTGATCTTCAACATACTGGGGCTTCTGATCCTGCTGGTGGTGATCAGCGCCAGCCTGGCAAAATTGATCAGGGCATACCGGGCGAATCAGCCCGGAGCGCGCCTGACCATGCGCATGGTGTCGCTGTTTGTGCTGCTGTCGCTGCTGCCGGTGGCGGTCGTTTACTTCTACTCCATGCAATTTCTGCTGCGCGGCATCGATGGCTGGTTTGATGTGCAGATCGATCAGGCGATGCAGGACTCCCTGTCGCTCGGCAAGGCATCCATGGATCTGCAGAAGCGCTATCTGCTGCATCAGACCCAGGAGCTGAAGAGTGAGATTTCTGAAAGGGGAGAAGACGGGCTGATCGTTTATCTGGGGGAGTTGCGTGGCCGCAGCGGCGCCACAGAACTCACCGTGCTGGATGTGAACGGACAAATTATTGCATCCAGAAATATTAATCCCGGCACCCTCATGGCTGACGCGCCGAATAGTGCGATTCTGCGCCAGGTTGCGTTGGCGGGAGCCTACGTCGGTCTCACCCCTTATGGCGCAGAGGGATTGCTGCACCTGCGTGTGGTGGTGATGGATCGAATTGAATCATTCTATCTGCAGGGGATCTTTCCGACCCCCGAGCGTATCAGTGGTCTCAGTGACAAGGTTCAGGGAGCCTTTGAAAACTATCAGCGACTCAATTATCTGCAAAAGTCCCTGAAGATGACCTTCTCACTGGCGCTGTTGATGGTGCTGCTGTTCAGTTTTTTTACCGCGGTGTGGGCTGCGATCTACTCCGCCCGCCGGCTGCTGGCGCCGCTGGTCGATCTGGGGGCGGCGACCAAATCGGTGGCGGAAGGAGATTACACGACTCGTCTGCCGTCTCGCAAAGGCGGGGATGAAGTTGAATTTCTGGTCTCATCTTTCAATGCCATGACCTTGCGCATTGGCCACGCCAGGGATGTCGCGGCAACCAGCCAAAAACAGGTCGAGGATCAGCGAGCATATCTTCAAACTGTGCTGGAACATCTCTCCACAGGTGTGATTGCTTTCAGCAGCGAGGGTGGTTTGCGAACAGTCAACAGCGCTGCCGGCAAGATTCTGGCTATCCCGCTGGAGAGCAGAGTCGGCTGCAGCATTAGTAAACTGGCTGAAGAGGAGCCGTTGCTGAAGTCGTGGCTGCACAGAGTGCAGGAGATCCGGAATTCCACGCAGCATGAACAGCAGGGACAGGAGTCCCTGGATACTTACGAGGGGAGAAAGGTATTGCGTTGGCGCACCACATCGCTGATTGGCGCCGAGGGTCCGACAGGAGCGCTGGTGTTGATGTTTGATGACATTACGGATTTGCTCAGAGCGCAGCGCGAATCGGCGTGGGGAGAGGTCGCGCGCAGACTGGCGCATGAAATCAAGAACCCGCTGACGCCAATCCAGCTCTCGGCCGAGCGGCTGCGGCGAAAATATCTGCAGCAGCTGGAGGATGGCGAAGTGCTGGACAGAGCCACCAATACCATCATCCAGCAGGTGGATGCGATGAAGCGCATGGTCAATGCCTTCTCTGATTATGCCAGGCCATCGAAGCTGGAGAAGGAGTCTTTGGTCTTTGATCAGCTGTTGCGGGCTGTCGTCGGTCTCTACGGAATGGAGGAGAGTGAGATTTTACTCTCACTGCATGCAGGAGATGCACGTCTGTTTGCAGACTCTGTCAAGCTTCGACAGGTGGTGCATAACCTCATAAAAAACGCCCAGGAGGCGGTGCATGATCAACAGCAGAGAAAGATCAGCATCAGCAGCCGAACCGGCAAGGAGAAACAGTGTCATTTCATCGAACTTGAAGTTATGGATAGTGGCCCCGGCTTTGATGCAGAGTTGCTGGAACGGGTATTCGACCCCTACGTCACCACCAAGCAGAAGGGGACGGGTCTTGGACTCGCGATTGTGCGCAAGATCATCGATGAGCATGGCGGCGGAATCTGGATTATGAATCGTCCCCGGGGGGGGGCTTGTGTTATTGTGCGCCTGCCTGAAGAGAGGGTCGATCAGGAGATCTGCCGTCATATGCCATCACCTTCCAAACGAGAGAGTGAATGAATCGTTCCTATATTCTGGTCATCGATGATGAACCTGACATCCGTGAAACAGTGAAGGATATTCTCGAGGACGAGGGCTATGACGTCGCCCTTGCGGAGAATGCCGAGGCTGCACGCAAGCAGCTACGGGATCGCCTTCCCGACATGGTGCTGCTGGATATCTGGATGCCGGATACCGATGGCATCACACTGCTGAAGGAGTGGAAAGAGTCCAGCGGCGGCGAGTTGCCCAGCCCGGTGGTGATGATGTCCGGACATGGCAATGTAGAGACAGCCGTAGAGGCAACCCGGCTTGGGGCCTATGACTTCCTGGAGAAGCCGCTCAGTATCGCCAAGATGATGCTGACCATCGAGAGAGCGATTGAAAGCAGCGCCCTCAGACGTGAGAGTCGTGTATTGCATGAATCCAGGGATCAGGAGCCCGCTGGAAAAAGCACTTCCACGCAGCGTTTGAAAGAGCAGGTCAAGAGAATTGCCAGGCATGATTCCTGGGTGCTTTTTACCGGCGAACCGGGCAGTGGCCGTGAAACCTTTGCCCGCTATCTGCATGCCAACAGCAATCGCGCTGAACGTCCATTTGTAGATGTCGTCGTCTCTTCCATTGCTCCAGGCAATGCGGCGCTCGAACTCTTTGGACAGGAGGATGGAGAGCATATTCAGTATGGACGTCTGGAGCAGGCGCGTGGCGGAACCCTGTTTCTCGATGAAGTCGCTGATATGGACCTCGATGTGCAGGCGCAGCTGGTCGGCGTGCTGGACAGCGGCACCTTCCTACGCGTCGGCGGATCCGAGCCCGTACAGATGGATGTGCGCATCATTGCTGCGACCCAGCATAACCTCGAGGAGCAGGTCAATCAGCAGCGTTTTCGTGAGGATCTCTTCTACCAGCTGAATGTCGTCCCGGTTCACATTCCCCCGTTGAGGGAGCATGCGGATGATATTCCGGATCTGCTCAACTACTATACCGACCACTACGCCAGGCATGAGCGCCTGCCATACCGGGAATTCACTATTGGCGCACAAAATTACCTGCGCCAGTACGAGTGGCAGGGCAATGTCCGCGAACTGAAAAATGTGGTGCAGCGCCTGCTGATCCTCGGCGGTGATGATGAGATCGATGCTGAAGAGGTGGAGGCGGCAATCGGCGCTGCCTCTTCGGTGAACACGGCTGCCGGGGGCTTGGTCTCATTCGACCAGCCGCTGCGCGAGGCCCGCGAAGAGTTTGAGAAAGCCTACCTGACCTATCAACTGGAAAAGCATGAGCGCAATGTCACCCAGATGGCGGCAGAAGCAGGCATGGAGCGCACCCACCTCTACCGTAAGTTAAAGAGCCTCGGCATCGATGTGAAAGGAGCTGGCAAGAGCTGAATGCCCCGTCAAGAATATGCTGGGCCTGAAGACAATGAAGATTTCAACCATTCGCCATGTGATCGTTACGCTGCTCTTTGCAGCAGTTCTGCTCTTGTCTGAAGGATGTTCATCTGTTTTCGTACCTTATGAGGTTGGCAACAGGACTAAAGAGAAGTCTTACAGTGGTGGCGGTACGACACTTGCCCGTCTGTTTTATGCCGTAAATACCGCCCATCCCGAGCTGTCAGGGGCATACTTGTTGGACAAGGGAGAAGAGTCACTGCTGTGGCGTGGAGTTTTGACGGAACAGGCCGAGAAGAGCATAGATATTCAAACCTTTATCTGGTCGGATGACAATGTTGGAACGATTGGCGCTGCCCGGCTGCTGCAAGCTGCAAAGCGAGGTGTGCGCGTCCGGGTGTTGTTGGACTATGTGACCCTTGATGTTGACAGCGATTACCTGGTTTGGCTCAATGACCATCCCAACATCACCATTCGTCTCTATAATCCATTTTCGCAGCTGGATGCTTCCATAGGGTCGAAGGTATCCACCCTCCTATCCTCGTTTAGCCGGCTTAATCGCCGTATGCATAACAAGCTCTTTCTGGTAGACGGGAGAGTGGTATTGCTGGGAGGCCGTAACAATGCAGATGAATATTACGACATGCATGCTGATATGAATTTTCGTGATCGTGATCTGCTGGTGGTTGGTGATGTGCTACAGGAGGCGCGCCGTGGTTTCGATGAATACTGGAACAGCGAATGGTCTATTAGTATTGATCAGGTTCTTCCCCGGAAGGTCGATCTTCAGCAACGCACAGCCTATTACCGGAAACTGGAATCCTACGCACGGGACCAGAAAAATTACCCTCCACGTTTTGATGATGCTCTGAAACGAATCAGAGAGTCCCTGCAAAGGTTGCCCGGGCGCCTCTCCTGGGGAAAAGCGGAAATGATTTATGACATACCCGGGAAAAATGAACAGTTAAGCAGTCTGCGCGGTTATGGCAAGAGCGGCGAATTTCTGAGCCGAAGTATCCTTGAGGCTGAGCAGGAGATTCTGGTTGAAACGCCTTACATGATTACCATGCCGGGCACACTTGATATTTTTACCAGGCTGCAGGAGCAAGGTGTGCTGGTTCGAGTGCTGACGGACTCGATGGCCTCTGCCGAGGATGACCTTGTTTTTTCTGCCTATAAGCGGCAACGGCGTAATATCCTCAGGCGCGGTGTGAAGATATGTGAACTGCGGAGAGACGCTGATCTGCGCGATACGGTTTTTGAGCGCTTTCAAAACATGGAAGAGATGCCAGGCATCAGCCTGCATGCCAAGACCGCAGTTATTGACCGGAGGACGTTGCTTATCGGCTCGTTCAACCTTGACCCGCGTTCTACCCACATCAATACCGAGCATGTGTTTCGCATAGAGAGTCCCGAGCTGGCTGAACAGGTAGCCAAAATTATCAACACTGACATGGATCTGGAAAACTGCTGGCAGATCAACATGGATGCAGAGGGTAAACTGACATGGAAAACCTTGCGTGATGGTCGCGAGGATATATCCCATATTGAACCGGATGTCACCTTTTTTGAACGGATGCGCCTTCTGTTTTTCATGATGCTGCCTGTGGAAGCCATCCTGTAAACACTCTCGTGCAGGGGATCCCAGGGAGTCGAATGGCGCCATACTATCTGAAGGGCTGATATGCTGATCGCCCCAGGAGCCTGTCCGAGAACTCAATTTTTCGAAAATCACGATTTGTAACATATTGAAAAACTTGGAATAAATATTTGCAAAATCGCTAATTTCGCTATTCTCGGACAGGCTCCTGGGCTAATTCCCGCAACAAACCATGTTTGTATCGAGAAACCGGAAAATAGATATGCAGCGAATCACTTATCTACCATCGTTATTTGTCCTATCTATTTTTTGTCTCACATTATTCGATCCAGTTGTTTCGCTTGCTCAGAGTCATCAACTATCTGATCACTACCGGCAACAGGCACAAGCCCTGAGCAAGCAGGGGCGCACTCTCGAAGCAGCCGGAATGCATGAGAAATCAGCGCTGGCCGAGCTGGCAAGCCCTGAACCAAGGCAGGAAAAGCTGGCCATTGCATTGAGTAATGCGGGTTATTACTACTATCAGGCTGGCAAGTATGACAAGTCAATCAAGCTCCATCAGCAGTCGCTGGAGATTAGCAGGAAACTTGGTCGAAAAGCGGGCATTGCAAGTGGACTTGCCAATATTGGCATCGTGTATAAATCCTGGGGTCAGTTTGACAAAGCGATTGAATTCTATCAACAGGCACTGCAGATGCTCAGGAGGATTGGTGAAGAGAATGGGGCTGCAACTCTTCTGAATAACATCGGTGCTGTATACGAGGCACGAGCCGAATATGACAAGGCCACCGCTTTCTACCAACAGGCACTGGAGATCAACAAGCGACTTGGAAACGAGGCGAAAGTTGCTATTCGGCTGAATAACATCGGCGGATTGTACTTCTTGTTGGGCAGGTTTGATAAAGCTCTGGATGTCTATCAACAGGCTCTGGAGATCAACAAAAAGCTTGGCAGGGAGGCGCACATGGCAGCAGATCTCAACGGCATGGGCGCAGTGTACTACTCCCGTGGTCAGTTCGACATGGCCATCGATTTCTACCAGCAAGCACTGGAGATTGACAAGCGGCTAGGCAAGCAGACGGGGGTAGCAACGCTACTCAACAACATCGGCGCAGTGTATAAATCCAGGGGCCAGTATGACAAGGCGATCGATCTCTACCAGCAGGCGCTTGAGATCAACAAGAGGCTTGGCCTGGAGGCGAGTCTTGCAGTAGACCTCCACAACATCGGCAGGGTGTATGACTCATGGGGGCAATACAACAAAGCTATGGATTTCTACCAACGGGCGCTTGAGATTGACAAGCGACTGGGTACGAAGGCGGAGATGGCGGTAGACCTCAATAGTATCGGTGGTGTGTATCAAACCCGGGGTCAGTACGATCTGGCTATCGATCACTTTGAGCAGGCGCTGGGGATCAATAAGCGGCTCGGGAGGGAGGAGGTGATTGCAATAAACCTCAGCAACATCGGTGCGACCTATGGCTCCTGGGGTAAATATGACAAATCCATCAAGCACCTGGAACAAGCGTCTGAGATCAACAAGAGGCTCGGCAAGAAGGCCGTCATTGCGGCAAATTATTATAATATCGGAAGAGTGTATGCATCCCGGGGCCTGTATGACAAGGCGATTGATTTCTATCAGCAGTCGATGGAGATCAACAAGGAACTCGGTATGGATGCTGAGTTTGCAATTGGACTCAGCAACATCGGCTCGATCTATAAATCCCGGGGTCAGTTCGACAAAGCCATCCAATATTTCCGGCAAGCTATTCAGCTCAAAGAAAAAATTCGTAAAACAGCCACTGGTGATATCCGACGCGACTACCTTGCCAGTCAGATTGAAACCTACCAGGCGCTGGCCTCCGCCTACCTGAAAAAAGGTGATCCCCAGGGAGTGCTGGATGCTGTCGAACAGAGTCGTGCCAGGCTGCTGGCAGAACGGATTGCCGGCATCGATTCAAAGATGGAACTACCGACCCTCCCGGAGGTGCAAAAGGATCTGGCGGATGATGAGGCTGTGCTGCTTTTCAGCAACATCGACCATGACGACTTCATCCTCATGGTGATCACCGCTAAGGAGATCGCCATGGAAGAGATCTCCAAAGAGAGCTTTCTGGCAAAAAGTAGGAGGCAGTATAAAAAGCCCGTGCTCATGCTGCTGGAAAAACAGCGGGGCCTCATTCCAATAAAGAGTAAAGATGGCGAACAAGCCTTTGAGGAGAAAAAACAGCAGGCCGGATTTGAGACCGCCATCCACTACTACCGCACCCTGCTCACCAATCCGGAGAAACAGGAGGAATCCAGAGACTTTGGCCGACTGTTGCATGCACTGCTCATCGACCCGGCCAGGGAGAAGCTGGTGGGGAAAACAAAAATCACCATCATGCCGGACGGCATCCTCGGTTTTCTCCCTTTTGAGACCCTGGTGGATAAAAAAAACAACTATCTGGCCCTGGAGTATGACCTCCGTTACACCCAAAGCCTGACCATCGACAAACTGCTGCAGGGCAGGGACTATGCAAACAAAAACAGGAGAAAACCGCTGCTGGCAATGGGCGGGGCGATCTACGAGCCAATCAAGGCTACAGGCGCTCCAATCGACAATGCCAGGCAGCTTGCCCTGCTGCAGCAGGAAACCGACAAGATCACCGAGGAAAAGCGCTCGGCCCGCAGCGCTTACGGCCAGCTTGGTTTTGGCAACTGGTCCAATCTGCCAGGCACCCTGGAAGAGGTGAACGAACTCTCTGCCATCATCAAAGACGGTGACACGCTTATCGGAGACAATGTCTCAGAGAACAGGATCAAGCAGTATTCAAAAAGCGGCAGACTAGCGCATTACAAGGTGCTTCACTTCGCCACTCACGGCCTGGTGGTGCCGGAGATACCGGAACTCTCTGCCATCGTCCTCTCCCAGTTCAAAAACGAAAAAGAGGGCGAAGACGGCTACCTGCGCATGGGCGAGATCGCCGAACTCGATCTTGCGGCCGACTTCGTCAACCTCTCGTCCTGCGAAACAGGTCTTGGTAAAATCGTCGGCGGCGAGGGTATTGTCGGTCTCACGCAATCATTTCTCATCGCAGGCGCCAACGGCCTCTCCGTCTCACTGTGGCAGGTGGCTGATGCATCCACCGCAAAGTTTATGACCGAACTCTACAATAAAGTCAAAAAAACCAGCATCGGATACAGAGAAGCGCTGACCGAAGTGAAACGGGGATTTATCAACGGTGACTACGGCGAGCAGTGGCGCAGCCCCTACTATTGGTCGCCGTTTGTCTATTATGGCAACTGACAGAAATCTACTGCGAGGATGTTGAAAACATGGCATTGTTTTCGGTGCGAGAGCGCTGTGCCTCCAGCGGTCACAGCATTGAAATCGCGGATACTCCAATCATCGGAGAAAATGCGTGTGGGATGGCACGGTTCTATCTGGATGGACAGACGATGTTCCATCTATCTTTGGCATACATCGGAACCCATTGGTCAGGAGATGACTGCGGACACCGTTTTCTTAGCCGGGAATATCCCGGATCTGCGGAATTGAGGAGAAGTGAGCATGTTCCGGATTCGTCATTATAGTCCGCCTTACTGCAGAAGCTCACATCTTCGCAAATGATCATGCATGCGCCCCAGCTGTAGTCGTTGGTGCGTATACTCTCAGCATGCACGGGGGATACGATGATGGCCGTGAGCCAAACCAGCAATGAGAAAATCCTTCTGTGAATCATATCTATTCTCTGTGGTTGCCAGCCTCTCTCTGTTCAAGCCGAGACTTGTGTTTTAGTATATCAGCGATTGAGTTCATTCTTGACCCAGTCATAAAAAGTTGATCTCGAATTGTCTACATCTTCGCTGTTATTGGAAATTTGTAAAAGCACCTTGTGTAACATATTGAATGAGACAAAAGTATGAAAACAATATCAAAACTGAGTATTCCACTGTTGATTGCTATGTCAGGAGTTGTCCTGGCGGAAGCAGATGGCGCTGATTACTACCGTGTCCATGGTGTTGCCGAAAATGACGTATTGAATATGCGTAGTGAGGGGCATTGGCGTGCAGGAAAGGTGGGGGAGATTCCACCAGGAGCTGACTGTGTCAGAAATCTTGGCTGCCAGGGCGGGCTGACCATGGATGAATACATGAATCTCTCAAAGAGGGAGCAGGCTGCAATACAGAAAAAACGGCCCAGATGGTGTCTTGTCGAATACCAGGGAACCAGAGGCTGGGTTTCCGGGCGTTACCTTGCCGAAGGAAGCTGTAACAGGTAACAATAATACAAAATGGGGTAGTGTGGAAATGATCCCGAAAAAAATCATATCTGTGATCATAGTGTTGATGTGTTCTGTTCATGGTAACAGTTATGCAAGAGAGCAGGCTTCATATGAGCGGATAACAAAAAGCATGCTTGTCGATACTGCTCTTTACACCAAAGAGCTGTATGGATATGTGAAAATGGAGTTCATCAAACCAATGTTCAAATCATTTGATGGAGATATTGTTTTCACTGTTATGGGAAGTCAGAATAGTAGCAGAGGAGATTTGGAGCAGTTAAGTTACCGTCTCGATCATGGAAAAATTATCTACTACTCCAATGATGGAGCAAAATATCGAATGACACTGCACTCATCGACCTCAAGATCCTGGATTGTTCTGGAAGAGGAGGACGTGGATGGTGACGGCAAGCGCATGGAGTATTCGCGGCCTGTGAAAAAAATCTATTATCTTTATCGTCCGCATGGATATCCGCGTTTCCAGGATTGAGGAGCCGCGTTTGTATGCGGTCACTCGCGGAGAGTTACTTTTTTGTCCATGAGCGCAATGCCTGCTTAGTGCCTGGGCCGAACTTGCCATCGATTTTGCCGTTATAGAGCATCACCTCTTTTAAGCGCCGCTGGATCTCTTTGCGGGTTGCAATGGAGAGTTCAGCGGGGTTCTTGAACAGGATACGGGTGGCATTGTCATCGCCTTCACCATAAGCTCTGAGCATGAGTATAGCTGCATCGTCCGGGGAACGCCGGACACCTCTGCCCTCATCATACAAAATACTCAGGCTGGACATCGCCTGGCTGACGCCGGCATCCACTGCCTTTTGGTACCACATTGCGGCTCTCTGTGGGTCTGGTTCCGCTCCCTCTCCGCGGAGATACATCGATGCGGTAAATACCATGCCACCGGTATTTCCTCTTTCCGCAGCTTTTTCGAGCCAATGCAAAGAATCGGAAAGACTTTTTTCCACGCCATCGCCCTTCATATACATGATGCCGATAAGAGCCATTGACAGCGCACTTCCCTCCCTGGATGCATCTCGAAGAATATGCAGTGCTTCATCATGGCGTCCAGCCTTGTGCAGCCCGCGTCCCAACTGCGTCTTGAGGCGTGGTATGCCAGGTTGCTCACTGATTGCCGAGGTACAGGCAATGATGATCGCCTCAGCATCCAGATTTTCATATGTCACTCCAGGCGCTACGGCGTCGCTATCAAGAGAGTGTGCAGCAAGCCGGTCACAACTCTGGACTGTGGCGCCGGGCTTGATCTGGCCACTTTCAATGCGGGGTCTCGAGAGCTTGTTGGCGATGTCAGTGGACTGGGTGTTGCCGAGTAATCTCTCTAACTCCTGTTTGGCCTCCTTGTTACCCTGTTTGGCGGCTTTATCAAGCCAATAGATCGCTTTTTTTCGATTTTTGACTACCTCGTCTCCATCTGCATACATATCACCCAGCATATATTGTGCTGGTGCAAATCCTTTTTCCGCCGACTTGATGATATTGTCGATCATCTTCTGCATATCCCGGTCGATATTGCCATAGCCATCTTCATGCAGCATGGCGAGCAGGTAATAGGCTTCAGCATTATCCAGGGAGACAGCCTTTTGTACGTTATCGACAACCTTGCTGGTTAGATTGCGAATCTTTTCCCTGGAATAGATATTGGCGTTTTTTTCGATGTCATCCGCTATCTTTTTCGCGTTTTCGATGAATTTTTGTGAATTAACCGGAGTTACGACTTCATGACCAGGAGTATTGTCAGACTCCGTGATTGCAGAGTCTGCCTGCGTTGTGTTTCCGCCATCATTGTCCGTAGAAAAAAAGAAGTCATCAGTCAGTGAAGATGACTCCCAGGGGATTTGCCGGTTATGAGTCGCGGCCATGACGTTTCGCCGTACACTTTTGAACATCTGTTCAATTACGAGGTTGGGTTTTGTCATCATCCTTGTCAGAGCTGCGGTATAGGGACTGTTGTTTCCGTCACCATCCCGGGCAACCTTTCCGGGGGCCGTGGCATAGGCGACCAGGGTTCCTTGCGGCGCACTCATCCTTGCAAGCCCGCGGCTGGCTGAGCGAAAGCTTCTGGCAAAGGGATTGTTGCGGCAGGCATCCAGGATGACGATATTCAGGCGGTTTCTTGCATAATCCATCACGCTCAATACGTCTGATGCAGGAACAGCTTCTATGCCAACGTCACTCTCTCGCCGGATTTCTGCATTTACCGGTATCAGGTAGTTGATGCCATTGGTTTGAATGCCGTGCCCCGAATAGTAGAAAAGCCCGATAGAATCTTTCCCGGCCAGTTCAAGTTTATCGCCGAAGTCACGGATTGCGCGTTTGAAAGCATTCTGCGTTACATCCAGATGCTTGATAACTTCAAAGCCCAGGGAAGTAAGCGTTTTTTCTATCAAGTTGGCGTCATGTACAGGGTTTCTCAGAGGGGAATCCAGGTAGGCGCTATTGCCAACAATCAGGGCTATTTTTGGCGCCGTATAGCAATTTGCACTCGGCGAAAACAGCATCATCATCAGTAGAAAGAGGGGAGGGCGCAGATGTTTTCTCATGAGAATTTTCAGGATATCAGGTTACATCTGATTGTGATGCGCAGTGCTTTTATTTTACACGAAATAGTATATTAATCTGATTATTGCTGCTATTTTCGAGTAAACGCATAGGTCTCATTGAATGCGTGGACAGGGTATGCCTGATAGGCTGACCTGCCCTCTTGACTAAATAAAATAGTATTGCTCACCTTGCCGGATGTAGCCATGGATGACAACACCATGTCCGGACATCATTGGCAGGGATAATCCTACCGCGAAATCATTGGTGATCAATCCGCCGCAGGTTGCAAAGCACACGCGGATTTCGGCTAAAATTCGACCACTATTTTTATGAATGCGCTGAATCTGAATGAAATATAGTTTGAATAGTTGTACGCTTCAGATACCAGCTGCCAGGAGGAGTGCGTGTGGTTTGAAACAGGTGGAATGGCTCCCGGGCTGGTTGTGTTTTTATGACCCGGGAGTCAATGTGATGAAAATAGCGGGTATTAACTGTGGTTCTTTTATCGCCAGCTTCGCTTTTTATGTGGTGATTTCCACACCTGTACTAGCATCCAGTCAATATGCCCTGCTTGTGGGGGTGACTGATTATCCGAGCCTGTCGGATGAACAGCAGTTACATGGCCCCGGTAATGATGTCGATTTGCTTGAACGACTGCTTCGTGAAAGGGGGTTTGATCGCAAGAACGTCAATGTGCTGACGAATAAACGAGGAGAATCTGCGCAGCCGACGCACAAGGCAATCCTTGATGCATTGCATACATTGACTGAAGTGTTGCAGCGGGATGATTTTGTCTACCTGCATTTTTCCGGACATGGTTCACAGCAGCCTGCAGCAATGGGCCAGTTGAATCATGAAACAGACGGTCTTGATGAGATATTTCTTCCCACCGATATCGGGCAATGGAGCGATGATGGTGCGCAGGTCGAAAATGCTATTACTGATAATGAGATGAATCATGTGATCACAATGATGCGCAATAAAGGCGCATTTGTATGGGCGGTTTTCGATAGCTGCCATTCAGGGACAATGACGCGCGGCAATCCTCAACCAGGGGTGCGTTATCGCAAAGTCTCACCAAAGCTGCTGGGTATTCCTGCTGCTAGATTGAAGGCGGCTGCTGTGCGTCACCAGGGAAGAGTCGATGAATTGCAGACCGAACAGAAGCCTGGTGATGAGGGGGCAGGCGGTTATATTGGCTTTTTTGCATCCCAGACTACAGAGACGACACCGGAGATGGTTCTGCCGCGTGGACATGAGAGGCGCAAACCTTATGGTCTGTTCAGTTATACACTGGCGGAAATTCTTCAATCAGGCGCATCCATGAGCTACAGGCAGGCCGGCCAACTGATACTGCAGCGATATATGAGTCAAAATATGCGTATGGCAACCCCTATGTTTGAAGGTGGTGATTATCTCGATGCTCCTCTGTTCGGCATGCATGGCAGCAGAGAGCGTATCCTGCAGTGGCCGCTTGACCTTGCTGATGGTCGCTGGACGATTCCTGCCGGAGCTTTGCAGCAGGTGGAGAGAGGATCCCTGTTTGCCATTTTGCCGGATGCTGCCGCCGGAAATGATCAGCTTCTTGGTTATGCGGTTGTCAAAGAGTCGACAGAGTTTACGAGCACGCTTGAGCCGCGGGAAGATGGGGAGCAGCATGCACTGGCGGGAGGAAAACCTGACAACAAAAGGTATGCGCGTCTGCTGGAACCAGCTATCAGCATGGTGATGCGTATTGCATTGCCATCGGAACCAGCCTCATACGGAGGAGGCGATGCAGAGGTGTATGAACTTCTGCAGCGGATGTCACATAAGGAGAACACGCAAGGCATCAGCATTGAATGGGTGGATGATGACCAGGAAGCTGACTTGCGCCTCGCCATCATGGATAACCAGCTCTGGTTGTTATCTGCGACCGGCGAGTTGATTCAGGATGGTGCGGATAAATCCCTCTCGGTTCGGTTTGACAGGCCTGCGGATGAACTCGAGGAGGTTCTGTCGGACAGTTTCCAGAGTATTGCAAAAGTCCTGAATTTGCTGAAAATCGCGAATTCTGTAGAAAACGGAAAGTATTCGGCAAAGATTGAGATGGTGCTGTTGCAGACTCCAGTGGCAAGCGGCGGAGCGAGAGCAGTTGAGAGCGGCAGGATAACAGAATTTAGAGAGGGAGATAAGATCCGCTTCATACTGAAAAATCACAGCTCAACAGCTGTTGATGTAACTCTCTTGTTCATCGATAGCCAGTACGGGGTGACAGCCATGTATCCTCTGTCCGGGCAAAGCAATCGAATCGGTGCAGGTGATTTACTCTCCGGTGCTGAATTCAGTGTGACGGCAGATACGCTTGGTATTGAACACATGCTGGTGATTGCAGTGAAAGCCCTGCCGGGAACAGCGCAATCGGATTTTAGTTACCTTGGGCAGCAGCGCTTGCAGAAAACAAAAGGGGTAGCGAAAACCAGAGGGATTGGGGCGAATAATGTGTATGCTCTACTAAAAAGAGCTGGCTTCGGGGGGGCTGCAACACGTGGCTTGCGACCGAAAAAATCAGTGGCAGATGAGACGGTGATGAAAGTTTATAGCTGGCGAGTAATGCCATAGTGTGATAAATACTGTACTCCATCAATACAACCTTGACGGAGCACTATTCTCTATTTCCTGGATACAGGGTGTTGCCCATGATCGGAAGAGTTCACATGTTGCTCATTCTGCTGTTATTGACAACTCAGGGTGTCAACGCAGCTGCTGCACGCCAGTTTGTTCTGCTGGATCCATTGTCAGTTGATTCATCGCAGTGCGAAAGCTTTAGCAATGCGTTCAGGCAACAGCTGGAGGGAGAGAGTGATGCTCACGCGACGGTGCTTCTATTTCTTCCCCCCGTTGCACAAAGCAGCTCCTCTACCCTGGCTTCCGCAAATGCATCGAACGGGATTGATCAAAATAGAGCTGTTGTTATAGAACAGCTGCAAATGCTGTTAAAAACAGGTGACACGATAACTTATCTGGCCTTTAACCATGCATCGACGGCTGCTGTTGTTGAGCGATTGAACGCCGTCGTCGCACAAAAACAGGCGGCATTGAGAGTAACCTTGTTCAGAGATAGGGAGGATGCGTTATATCTCTCGGCTGCAGATAGCCATCTGCCGCAGTTCAGAGTAGATGAAGTCTTCTGTTATGACCCTGACGAGGCGCCTTTTGGTTATCCTGCGGTACTGCGAAAAACCCGGAAATTACTCGCATCCTGGCTCAATATTCCTCCTGAGCTTATCTTCCCGGAGAGTGATTTAATTCATAATCTCGGTGCAGATCATATCCGGGTGTATGAGTTGCTGCAGAAACTGAGCAGGGCATTTCGGGTAGAAGCTCCGCAGCATGAGATTACCGGAGTTTCAGATATTGTTGCCTATATCCAGGGGGCGGAGAGTATCTCCATGCACAAAGGTATAGGGGAGAAGCAGGATTTCTATATTCGAACTGTCTACTATGGCACCAATCGCCAGCGAACGGGAACCAGCAAGCCAGAAGATTTTTATAGTGGTGAACGCGAATCGAGTGCAAAGATACATTACGGCAGTGTGGCTGTCTCTATTCCAAAATCGCATAAGAAAGGTAGGCTGGAATCATCTTTTATGGGGTTAAGGTCTCTCAGGGATCAGAAAAGACACCTGTTTATAAAAACCATGAATGAGGTTTCTCGCGACCTGTTTTTTCAAATGCTCGATGGGAAACTGGCAGATCCGGAAAATGATGAGTTGGCGCAGGACGCTATCGTATTCATTCATGGTTTCAATGTCTCTTTTGAAGAGGCGGCGCGTAGAACTGCACAGATAGCGTTTGACATCAATTTTCCAGGACTGCCTCTTCTCTTCTCATGGCCATCCGATGCAGCATTACTGGGGTATATGGCCGACCGGGAAGATGCGGTCTGGAGTGTCGCTTATCTAGAGCGCTTTATTAATGAATTGCGGGATAAGACAAAGGTTAAACGCTTTCATCTCATTGCCCACAGTATGGGGAATCAGGTTCTCATTGGAGCGCTACACCGTATTGCGATGAAAGATTCGCCAACAGCACCACTATTTGAAAATATTATTCTGGCCGCGCCGGATTTTGATGCTGAACTGTTTGAGCAGCAGATTGCCCCAGAGGTTCTCGGACTGGCCAACAACTGGACAGTCTATGCATCAGACAAGGACATGGCGTTGAACATCTCGACAAGTGTAAACAGTACTGTGCGACTCGGTATCCCGTTGACAGTTCTGGAAGGAATGCAGGTTATTGATGCGACCGGGGTAGAGGTTTCACCATGGAATGTTCCCGAATTCCACTCCTACTATGCGACCAAACGCAGGGTCATCAAGGACTTGGAGGACGCCATCCATTCGAAAACACTTGATCAGCGAAATCTGTTGTTAAAGACCAAAAATCATATCAAGTACTGGGTGCTAAATGAGTCAGAGGATGAGGATTGATTTTGGCCGGCCTGCGAAATATAACAATAGATGTGTAGAAGAGTGAATCTTATCCAGGTTCGCTGCCATGCAGAGACTCAAGCAATGCACGGATATGTTGAGAAATGAGAGTATATCTCTCCAGCTAATATAATAATTTTCTCCTGCTTGTTGACACTACCTCTCAATTATAGCAAAATACGCGCTCGTTTTTGGAGGGGTTCCCGAGTGGTCAAAGGGATCAGACTGTAAATCTGACGGCTCAGCCTTCGGAGGTTCAAATCCTCCCCCCTCCACCAGATTTTATGCCTTTGTCATCAGATTTCCACTATGGATGGTTCTGATCAAGGGTCTTTTGTCGTTGTTTTTTGCCCACCGTTTCAATGGGTTGAATGATAAAAGGGCTGCTGACATGTGCAGGGTAGCAAAATCTGCGGGTGTAGTTTAATGGTAGAACTTCAGCCTTCCAAGCTGAATACGTGGGTTCGATTCCCATCACCCGCTCCAGTTTGATGGGATAAAAATTCAGAGTTGAGACGTCCGGGATGTGTCGGTTCACCTTGATATCCTGAAAAAATTGCGCCCAGATAGCTCAGTTGGTAGAGCACACCCTTGGTAAGGGTGAGGTCGGCAGTTCAAATCTGCTTCTGGGCTCCATATGCAATAACAGCTCTCTTGTTGGGTTGTTGGCTAGGCTGAGAGCTTTTAACACAGCAGTTAATTGTGAAGCAACTGGTTGGCGCGTGCAGAGCGCGCGAGTTTTGATTTTGAAATTGTTTTTAAGTTATCCGGAGACGTGTGATGTCTAAAGAAAAATTTGAACGTACAAAACCGCACGTCAACGTCGGCACCATTGGCCACGTTGACCACGGTAAAACCACGCTGACAGCGGCCCTGACCATGGTTTGCGCCAAGCAGTTCGGCGGAGAGACCAAGGCATTCGACCAGATCGACAATGCCCCGGAAGAGCGTGAGCGCGGCATCACCATCGCAACCTCGCACGTCGAGTATGAGTCGACCAACCGCCACTATGCGCACGTCGACTGCCCCGGCCACGCCGACTACGTCAAGAACATGATCACCGGCGCCGCGCAGATGGACGGTGCGATCCTGGTTGTCTCTGCAGCAGACGGCCCCATGCCGCAAACGCGTGAGCATATCCTGCTGTCGCGCCAGGTTGGCGTTCCCTACATCGTTGTCTACATGAACAAGGCGGACATGGTCGACGATGAAGAGCTGCTGGAGCTGGTCGAGATGGAGATTCGCGAGCTGCTGGACGACTACGAATTTCCCGGTGACGACACCCCGATCATCATCGGCTCGGCGTTGAAAGCGCTGGAAGGCGATACCTCGGAGATCGGCGAGCCCTCAATCGTCAAGCTGGTGGAAGCGCTGGACGACTATATTCCCGAGCCTGAGCGCGCCATCGATCAGCCTTTCCTGATG
>Ga0209013_10000921_pt1 | contig 26950 bp, 22 predicted proteins | sample Cruoilmetagenom2_FD_187291 | JGI IMG/M metagenome (GOLD analysis project Ga0209013, IMG submission 187291) | Oil polluted marine microbial communities from Coal Oil Point, Santa Barbara, California, USA - Sample 2 (SPAdes) (version 2) | ecosystem: Environmental > Aquatic > Marine > Oil seeps ...
TAGCCGCTGTTAAGGTTGTCTTCCCGTGGTCAATGTGGCCCATTGTGCCCACATTCACGTGCGGTTTCGTTCGTTCATAATGTTCTTTCGCCATAATTCTTCTCCTGACCTAAATAATAACTATCTTGTCTAGGCTAATTTCAGTAAGGATTCTATTCTCCACCAACAATCTTCTTCGATAATTCCTCGGATACTTTTGAATAATGGTCAAACTCCATTGTAAAAGCGCCCCGCCCTTTGGTTGCAGATCGCAGTTCTGTAGTATAGCCGAACATTTCAGCTAGCGGAACCATGGCGCGAATTCCCTGGGTACCTCCGGGGTGGGCATCCATGCCCTGCACATCTCCCCGGCGGGAATTTATTTGACCAATTATATCACCCAGAAAATCTTCCGGAATGATTACTTCCACTTTCATGATCGGTTCCTGCAGAACCGGTCTTCCTTTTTGGACTCCCTGCCGGAAGGCCATCGACCCAGCCATTTTGAATGCCAGATCGCTGGAATCCACGTCATGGAATGAGCCGTCTACCAAAGTAACTTTTATATCAGTTACAGGGTAACCGGCAATAACACCTGATTCTGCGGCAGCCATCACACCTTTCTGGACCGCCGGAATATATTCGCGGGGAATTGAGCCGCCCCGGATCACTTCCTCAAATACGATCCCACTGCCAGCTTTAGCTGGCTCTAAATTCAATACTACATGACCGAACTGGCCGTGACCACCTGACTGTTTTACATGGCGGTAATCAACTTTTTCAACCGGTCTGGTAATGGATTCTTTATACGCTACCCGTGGTCGTCCGACCCGAGCCTGTACTTTGAATTCACGCAGCATGCGGTCAACCAGCACCTCCAGGTGCAGTTCGCCCATGCCTGAGATCAAAGTTTGGCCAGTATCTCCATCCACCCGGACCTGGAATGTGGGGTCCTCTTCAGATAATTTCTGAAGTGCGGTGGCCAATTTGTCCTGGTCTGCTGTGGTTTTTGGCTCAATAGCAACCATGATCACCGGATCTGGGAAAGAAATATTTTCCAGGATGATCGGGGATCCGATCTCGCACAGTGTATCGCCAGTAAAGCTGTTCTTTAATCCAAGCACGGCGGCGATATCTCCTGCCCCAGCTTTGGTGATGTCCTCTCTGCGGTCGGCGTACATGCGGATCAATCTTCCGATGCGTTCACGTTTGCCTTTGCTGGAATTGGATACCGTTGTACCCTGTTCTATCTCGCCGGAGTAGATCCGGATATAAGCCAGTCGTCCAACATATGGATCGGTGACAATCTTAAATACCAGTCCACTGAGCGGTTCACTATCATCCGGTTTGCGGGTGAGGATCTCTCCGGTTTTTGGATCGCTGCCTTCAACTGGTGGAATATCCAGCGGTGAAGGCAGGTAATCAATAACAGCATCCAATAAAGGCTGTACACCGGTGCTGATCAATGAACTGCCGCATAATACTGGCGTCAATTCGTTTGAGATCACAGCAGCCCGAAGAGCTGATTTCAACTCTTCTTCGCTGATCTCTTGTTCTTCAAGGAATTTATTGGTAAGAACTTCATCGGTTTCGGCAATTACCTCCACCATCGCAGTGCGGGCGCTTTCCACCTGTTCTTTCAGATCTTCCGGTATTTCCATTTCTACCGGAGCGGTACCTTCATGATCTTCCCAGATAAACGCCTTCCGGGTTATTAGGTCTACCACACCTTTGAATTGGTCTTCTTCGCCAATGGCAACCTGAATCGCAATTACGTTGGCTCCCAGGCGCTCATGGATCATTTCTACCGTGCGCTCAAAGGCGGCACCAACGCGGTCCATCTTGTTGACAAAACAAATACGGGGTACTTTATAGAGATCCGCTTGTCTCCAAACTGTTTCGCTCTGAGGTTCTACTCCCTGTACCGCGTCAAAAACAACAACCCCTCCGTCAAGTACACGAAGGGATCGCTGAACTTCTGCTGTAAAGTCGATATGACCAGGAGTATCGATAACGTTTATCAAATGACGCTTCCAAACAGCAGATACAGCAGCAGAAACGATGGTGATACCTCGTTCTCGCTCCTGGTCCATCCAGTCAGTAACCGTTGTCCCATCATCGACAGAACCAATCTTATGCGTTTTCCCGGTGTAAAAGAGAATCCGCTCGGTCGTGGTAGTCTTCCCCGCGTCGATGTGGGCAATGATACCTATATTTCGGAACTGCTCTAAAGCGTATTTTCTTGCCATACTTCCCTAAATCTATCTACAAAACCTATACTCGAAAATGAGAGAACGCCCGGTTGGCTTTTGCCATTCTGTGGGCTTCTTCCCGCTTGCGGATTGCTAGGCCTTCATTATTAACTGCACTCAGAAATTCATCAGCCAGGCACTGGTCAAATGGTTGTCCTTTCCGTGCCCGGGCAGCTTCCAGAAGCCAGCGGGTGGCCAGTGTGAACTGGCGGTGGGTCGGAACTTCCATTGGGATCTGGTATGTCGCACCGCCGATCCGGCGGGGGCGGACTTCCATCCGCGGGGATGCATTCTGGATGGCCTGTTCAAATAATTCAACCGGGTCTTTTCCGGTTTTTTCAGCCATGATGTCAAATGCGCCATAAACCAGGCTTGCTGCAACGTTCTTTTTTCCTTTTTTCAAGACATGATTGATGAAGGTCTGTACTTTTACATTGTTGTAACGTACATCCGGGTCAATCTTTCTCCTGTCAGCTTTTCTCCGTCTCATCTGTTTTCTCCGTCAAGTTATAAAAGCTCTTAATAAGGACACAAAAAGCTTAGGGGGCCTTGGTTCCATATTTAGATCGACTCTGTTTGCGATCGTCCACGCCGCTGGAGTCCAGCACACCGCGAACAATGTGGTAGCGAACACCAGGCAAATCTTTCACACGTCCACCGCGGACTAGAACAACAGAGTGCTCCTGAAGACCATGGCCCTCACCAGGAATATAGGCAGTAACCTCGATACCATTGGTCAACCGTACACGGGCAATTTTGCGAAGAGCCGAGTTCGGTTTTTTAGGTGTCATGGTTCTAACAATGGTGCACACCCCACGCTTCTGGGGAGCTCCTTTGTCCTGGAAAATTCTACGCTGTTTCATAGAGTTAAATGTATAACGCAGCGCAGGGGCTTTCATCTTGGATTTCTTATCTGTGCGTCCTTTGCGGACTAATTGATTAATAGTTGGCACATTAGCCTCCGTACCTAATCCTGATCACTTTTCAAATATCAAGGCCATCGATTTTGCTAGATGGCCTTGGATCGCTCAAAAACCCTTATTCAATCAATCGTTTCTGCCTCATGTATGTTGAGGCAACGACTTAGAATTTTAGCACGCCGTTAGTGAAGCGTCAAGCCAGTCCATCTCAAATATCCTGGCGATCCCGAGAGAGAGGAAACGGTTTTAGCGGTTTCCCAATCCCAGCAATCCTGTACTCATGCGCGGTATTTGCGCCCTGCTGTCTTCCTTGCCAAAACTAATTATTTCGCCTTCTTCGGTGACTGCTTCAATAGCCAGACCAAGGCTCTGCATTTCTTTCACCAGCACCCGGAAAGAAGCCGGGATGCCAATATCCTCAATTGGTTCACCTTTCACGATCGCTTCATAGGCCTGCACCCTACCCACTACATCATCGGATTTCACAGTTAGCATTTCCTGCAGTGTGTGAGCGGCGCCGTAAGCTTCCAGAGCCCAGACCTCCATCTCACCAAATCGCTGACCGCCAAATTGGGCCTTACCACCCAGCGGCTGCTGGGAAACCAAACTGTAAGGACCTGTGGATCGGGCATGGACTTTGTCCTCAACCAGGTGGTGCAGTTTAAGGATATTCATCACACCCACAGTAACCGGGTTGTGATAGGGATTTCCTGTTTTGCCATCATAGACCACCTGTTTACCGAATAATGGAAGAGGAACTCCCGTTTTTGCAACCAGCTTATCAGCCATTTCTCGCAGGGCTACAGTATCTTTATTATCAAGCTTCTTTGATTTACCGCCAGATACAGTGCTGATCCACAATTTCAGGCAGGCATCCACTGTTCTTACATCCTGGGCATCTCGTTCGTTACTGGGGATCTCTTTATCTTCAAAGAACAGGATATCCTCTGGTTCATAACCATGATCACGGAGCCATTCTCGCAAGACAGATCGGCGGGCATAGATCTCATCAGAAACGAGTTTATAAACGTCATAATCCCGTTCACCGAGCCAGTTTTCAAGGTAAAGCCGTCGGGCTTCATTATTGTCCTGAATATCTTTGGAGTCATAATCAAATCCATCCAGCCATTCCCAGGCTTTCTTTTCTGCATCCATCCAGGCCTGATCCATCATCCAGGATCTTGCAAGTTCAGCTTCGATCTCACTCTCCCTGGCGCCGTCAAATACAGGGGTAACTGCCACAAACCCAAGTTTTCTGGCAGCCCAACCCAGATGGGCTTCTAGCACCTGGCCGATATTCATACGTCCAGGCACGCCGGTGGGTGACAAAAGCATATCAATCGGGGTTCCATCTTCAAGATAGGGCATATCTTCCACTGACACGACCGTGGAAACAACACCTTTGTTCCCGTGGCGTCCGGCAATTTTATCTCCGGCGGTAATGCGGCGTTTTTGCGCCACAAACACTCGCACCATTTTTTCCACTCCGGCAGACAGATCTGCATTATCTTCCCGGGTGAAGATATTCACTTCAATAACTTTACCGCGCTCACCATGGGGCATACGCAGAGAGGTATCTTTCACATCACGTGATTTTTCCCCAAAGATTGCCCGCAGCAGACGTTCCTCGGGGGAAAGTTCTTTTTCACCTTTGGGTGAGATCTTTCCGACCAGAATATCATTGGGGCCAACCTCAGCACCAATCCGGATCACTCCGGTTTCATCCAGGTCTTTGAGGGCTTCTTCTCCGACATTGGGGATATCACGGGTAATCTCTTCTGGTCCAAGCCGGGTATCGCGAGATTCTACCTCATGTTCCTCAATATGGATGGAGGTATAAATGTCATTCTGGGCCAAATGTTCAGAGATCACCACAGAGTCCTCAAAATTGGCTCCTTCCCAAGACAGGAATGCCACAGTGACATTCTGACCCAGGGCCAGGTTGCCGTTCACTGTTGAAGAAGAATCGGCGATCACATCACCTTTTTTCACCAGCTGGCTCTTTCTTACGATCGGCCGCTGATCTATGCAGGTGCTCTGGTTGGAACGTTCATATTTCCAAAGTTTATATTCCTTGACCTCATTGCTTTTATTCCGGATGACAATCTTGTCACCCACCACAGAGGTCACTTCTCCATCCTCTTCTGCTAAAAGGACCTGTCCGGAGTCCAGTGCTGCTGGTCTTTCCATTCCGGTTGATACCCGCGGGATTTCGGGGGTCAACAGGGGAACACCTTGGGCCTGCATGTTGGAACCCATCAAGGCACGGTTGGCGTCATCATGAGAAAGGAAAGGAATTAGAGCGGCACTGATCCCAACAATCTGGTTTGGCGCCACATCAATATAATCAATATCTGTTGGTTTTACGAACAAGAAATCTGAGGCATGTCGGGCAGATACACGATCCTTGACAAACTCAAAGTGTTCGTTGATCTCAGCATTTGATTGGGCGATCGTAAACCGATCTTCTGCATCCGCAGCCAGATATTCAACCTCTTCCGAGATAAAAGGGGTAACTAAAATATCTTCGATTTTGGCTTTTTTCATCGCCGTTACCAGTTTGTCGGTCACTCGTTCTCCAGCCGGAGCAATTACCTTACCGGTACTAGGATGAGCAACATCTTCCCTGAGCTGGGCATTCACGATCTCCGAATCACCAAGAGATACTGCCTGGCGAACCTTTCGATAAGGAGTCTCAATGAAACCGTAATCGTTTACCTGGGAATAAGCTGCGAATCGGCCGATCAAACCAATATTGGGGCCTTCCGGAGTTTCAATAGGGCAGATACGGCCATAGTGAGACTGGTGGACGTCTCGCACATCAAAACCAGCTCGCTGTCGGTGCAGACCACCTGGACCAAGAGCTGATAAAGTTCGTTTATGTCGAAGTTCTGATAGCGGATTGGTCTGGTCCATAAACTGGGAAAGCTGACTTGAGCCAAAGAACTCCCGTAATGAAGCCACCACAGGGCGAATATTAACCAGGGTGACCGGGGACATTTTCTTTTTTCCGCGGATGGACATACGTTCGCGAATAACACGTTCCATGCGGCGAATACCAACCCGCAGTTTGTTCTGGATCAGCTCATCTACAGTTTTTATTCGGCGGTTGCCCAGGTGATCGATATCATCGGGGTCAACCATATTGTTGTTAATTTCGATCATCCGGCGGATCAGGTAGTAAATATCCCATTTTGTAATAGTTAGGTGGGATAAAGGCACCTTACCTTCCAGATCATATTTTTGGTTAAGTTTATAACGACCAACCCGTTCCAGATTGTAGCGCCGATCATTAAAGAGCTGATCTTCCAGGAAATCACGAGCGTTTTCAACGGTCGCCGGGTCTCCAGGGCGCATACGTTTGAAGAAGTCGATCAGGGCTATCTCAGCGATAGTCATGCCTTCAGGTATTTCCCAATCAGGTTCCTGGGCAAAACAAGCCGGAATGAACATGCGGTCCGGATTGGTATCAATATCCTCAAACAGGGCGATCAATTCTTCATCCGTTCCCTCTTTGATGGGTGAGTCTTTCAGGCCATCATCCACAGCCGCCAAAGCGCGCAGAAAGATGGTTACTGGAATTGTTCGCTGACGATTGAAACGGATCGTCAGATACCCAGTCTTGCGGGTTTCAAATTCCATCCAGGCACCCCGATCAGGGATCAATTTTGAAACAGCCAGGCGCCTGCCTGTGGTTCGGTCAACTTCGGCTTCAAAATAAACACCCGGGGAGCGGATCAACTGAGAAACGACCACTCGTTCTGTACCATTAATAATAAAGGTCCCTTTATCAGTCATCTCCGGGAATTCACCCATAAATATTTCCTGCTTGATGGGTTCAGGCACCTTGGCGCCAGCCAGCAAGACAGAAACGTATAAAGCGGATGCGTAGGTCAGATCTCGTTCTACACATTCCTGGACAGAATATTCTGGATCCTCAAATCTGAAATCCAGACCCCATTGTTTTGCTTCAGGTGTATCACTCGGGAAATATAATTTCATTTTTCCGTTATAAGATTCAATAGGAGAGATCTCATGAAAGAGATCTTGTATCCCATTCGCCTTCAATCGTTTGAAGGAATCCAGCTGAACCTTAATTAGGGGTGGTAAAGGATAACGATAACTAATGCGAGCGTAACTTTTGGCTTTATCTACCTGAGCCATAGATTCTCCCTCTTCCTTTTTCTACTTGACCAAACTGCCCTGCAGCGGTTACTATACGCGTTAATATGCCCCGGTTCACAACCAGGGCAAAGAAATATGACGATGGATATAAATACTGATACATTTTTAAATAAAAAGTATCCTCTGGGTCGATTTTAACCCAGACACAACATTATATAAAAAATAGGCTCATCGGTCAAGGCATCCAGAGGGAATTACAAGGAATGCCAGAACCAGGATATAGGTCATGGAAAATAACCATAAATCAGGTTTCATCGCTGTCATGGGTCGCCCAAATGTGGGTAAATCTACCCTGCTGAATCGTCTTTTGCAGCAAACCATAGCAGCTGTTTCACCCAAACCCCAAACCACCCGCTTGCAGCAGCTGGGCATATTGACCCTTCCAGAAGGGCAGTTGATCTTCATTGATACTCCCGGATTGCATTTTCCGAAACATAAATTAGGTGAATTCATGAATCAAGACGCCCTGCAGGCATTGGAAGACGCTGATCTAGCATTGCTAATCCTGGACGGAAGCGCTCCCCCTAATCAGGAAGACAAGATATTTGGAGAAGCGTTAAGGGAGTTAAAACAGAAACCACCGGTCTTTCTGGTTCTAAACAAAATCGACAAACTCGACTCTAAAGAACTCCTGGACCGGACCGCGCAATACCAGGCTTTGTTACCGGACACTACGCTCATTCCGATATCCGCCACTGCTGGCGATAACCTGGATCAACTGGAGAGCATGGTCCTTGAAATTCTTCCTGAAGGCCCCCTGCTCTACCCCGAAGATCAGGTCACAGACCTTTACGAACGAGAAATCGCAGCTGATCTGATCAGGGCAGCCGCAATGCGTTTACTGCAAAAAGAGCTTCCGCATGTGATTGCCGTCCGCATGGACGAATACACGGAAAGGGATGACGGTTCAGCATATATTGAAGCAACGATATTTGTCGAACGAGATTCTCAGAAAGGTATCTTGATCGGAGAAAAAGGAAATATGATCAAGAAAATTGGATCCTCTGCCCGCAAAGAAATTGAATCCATGAGCGGCAGGAAAGTTTTCCTTAGACTGCGCGTCAAAGTAAAGAAGAACTGGCGTAATGACCTCAATGCCCTACGTTTGTTCGGGTTTAAGAAGAAGAAATAAAGCTTCTGGTTTTAATCGTCGGAGACCACTTCAAAAATCGTTGAATACTCTACTGAATTACCGGCCTGGTCTTGAGCGGTGATATGTAGCTCGTATTCTCCCAGGATCATTGACCAGGGAAGAATATACGGAGCTACTTTCCGGGAGGAAAGCAATTCTCCGTTCAAGTAAAATTCAACCTGATCGATCTCTGAATTATTTTCAAACTCGACTCCAAACAGTATCTCACCACCCTGTTGGAAAGGGATCTCTCCCCCGGCCAAATCTGTTGTAAAAGTCATCGACGGTGGAGTGTTATCTACCGAGACAATTAACGAGGTTTTTTCAATCTGCTGCCTTTCCTGGATCAAGACCAACTGGAGTGCATAAATCCCATCTTCCAGGTTTGTTGTATCCCAAGTTCCCAGCCGCGTAAAAAATGACGGCGTTGAAATTTCAGGGCCAATCTGGATCCATGAGCCAGGATTCAAACCATTTCCATACTGCAGTCTGGCGGATACAAAATCATCCTCAGGGATTGACCCGATTATTCTTACCCTGCCATTCACAAAAGAATAGGTTTCTGGAGTTGTGAACGATAATCCATCATCCCTTTCTTCTGGAATATCGAGATCAAATAGGGTTGGTGCGGTATCGATCCCTGCTTGATCTGCCCAGGATCTTGCTTCAGGAGGAACACTCAAATAAACACGTTCCTCAATTTGACCGGATGGGGTGAATACCGATGCCAGCAATCCGGTCTCCCTGTTGATCTCGAAAGACTGGAATAAATTATCGGCTCCCACAGGTTCATTACCCCGAATGAATATCTCCCGGACGATCCTGGGACAATTCTCTGTAGGCAGCTGTCCTGAGGGATAACAAACATCCAGGGTGATGATATTGGCCGGAATAGTCCAGTCCTGTGCAGGCAGTTCTCTGGATATGTATTGGGTAATCGCCCTCCAAAGATGAGCGGCAATCTGCTGGTAATCAGGCCCAGGGCCATCCCCCTCGGGTGAGCCAACCCAAGAAGCAGTGACAATCTGGGGAGTGTAACCGATTACCCAGGCGGAATTTCCATCGGCTACAGCTCCAACCTTCACAGCTGCAGGCCTGCCAATCTGAAATACATCACTGAGAGAGGAATCCGCCCAGGCTTCTCCATCACTCAGTGAGTCGTTAATAAGGAAAGCCATTTCTTCGCTGATAATCTTCTTTTCAATAAATAAGTTACCACTGGTGACAATTTCTCCGGACCAGGTTTCGATCCGCCGCACCGCAGAGGGTTGGATCTCCAAGTTGGAATTTCCGATTGATTTTCCACGCAGATACCCCTGGTTGCCAAAAACACCAAATCCCTGGGCGAGGTCAACCAAATCCAGGTAAGGATTGTCCGGAAACACAAGGCAATCAAGACAAACTTCCTCGCTCAGGGAATAACCAAATACTGTCAAAGTGCTTGGATAAATATTTTTCTCCTGAGCGGACCAAAACTTGTTGGCAGGAGATAAATAATCATTCACCAGGGCTTTACGCATACTCACTGGTCCTAGGTATTCACAATCCTGGTCACATCCGGGATGCAGCAGACCAACCGAAAGTTCTTCATTTACAGGAATATCCCAAACCAGGGAAGCCGGTTCAAATCCCTGGGCAAATTGATTCAGATATAAAAATGGAGTGATCAAGGTACCCGGATTCCTGGGTTCTGATAATCCTGGTTTCTTCCCAGAATCCGTAATCCCCGCCATTGCGAGAAGCTCACCGGAACTGGGATCGAGAAGAACCAGATCGATCTCCAGAGAATCCGAGTTATCAGCTATTTGACCTGTGTAGCGAGGTAATAAACGGGCAGCTTCACAATTATCGCTCACCGGTTTTTCCTCGCCATAAGCCCGACCGATCATGATTTCGGCAGTGCATTCCAGGGTCTGCTGCAAATCCAGATCAATAGTTGAGAAGATCTGGTATCCACCCCTTATCAGGCGGTCCCGGGGAACTGACTTACTGACTTCCTCCAGAATGTACTCTACATAAACAGGTCTTAGTAGATTAAGCCCTTGATCAGGATCGGCATAAAACAGCTGCTTCTTCCCGGTTTGTTCCGCAACCCGGGAAGTGATGAAATTTGCCGCTGCCATCTTATCCAGAATATCCTCCTGGTTTTCCTTGGCTGCGGTAGGTGCGTCAAATGGATTCAAAGAGGGATATTTGGCAACTGCTGCCAGCAGGGCGGATTCAGCCAGTTCCAAATTCCCCAATTCTTTGCCAAAGTAATACTGGGAAGCCTGCGCAGCACCATAGATCTCCTGGCCGTAATAAACACTATTTAGGTACCATTCCAGAACTTTCTGTCTTCCATAGTCGGCGATCATCTGGTCAGAAAGCAGACCAACCCGGATCTCATAATATGGATGGCCGATCTCATCCCACAGCAATAACTCCTCAACAAGCGATTGTGTGATCGGATCAGGATCATTATTCAGAATGCCAGAAATGAAGCCTTCCGGTTTTTCCAGGAAAGTAACATCCATAGCAGCCAAAGTGGCCTGGATCAGTTCCTCCGGCACATCACGGAAGAACAGCATATTCCCATCAGTGATATTTACATAATGACGATAGTCTACTGCCGGGTTTTCAAACCGCCACAATTCCTCTACTCCCTGCTGGTCGGTTATCCTGGTAGGCATTAACAGGGATCCATTCTGGGGATTTAGCAAAACCTCCATCTTCTCTGGTGTAGGCAAACCTTCGGTGATCTCGGAATAACGGCTCACAGCATAGATAACTCCCCCTGCCATGCCAATGCTCAAAAATGCAGCCAATAACAAACCGATCGTTCCCAGGGGATTGGATCGGTTCTTTTTTCTTTGATTTGATCTGAACCGCATAATATGCGATTTGATATCCATAAGGGGTTGATTCCTATTGGATCACTTTGGAAATGTAATCCATCAGTTCCCGAGCTGATTCCTGGTTCTTCTCACTAGGGCCGCCAATCATAGTCGCCAGTTCCTTGATCCTTTCTTCCCCACTGATCTCCTGGACCCGGATCGATGTCCGGCCATCCGCCAAACCTTTCAACACTTGAAAATGCTGTTGGCCAAAACCTGCCAACTGGGGCAAATGTGTGATGCAAATGACCTGATGCTCGGGGGTGAGCCGGTAAAGCTTCTCACCAACCACTGCGCCGATCCTGCCGCCGATCCCCTGATCGATCTCATCGAAAACCAAAGTAGAAATGTGGTCTGCTTTGGCAAGCACATTTTTCAATGCCAGCATTAAGCGGGCGGTTTCCCCGCCTGAAGCGGTTTTCGCGAGCGCTTTTAAACCTTCCCCCGGATTGGCCTCGATCAAGAATTCCACTTTTTCCAATCCGTCAGGATAATATTCCAGCCGTTTTCCATCCTCAACCGGCACACCTGTATCTGACTCAGTCTCCCTGAAGAAGACTTCAAATCGGGATCCCGCCATCTTCAGATCATCAAGCTGTATTTCCAATTCAGAAGTCAGCCGTTGGGCTCCAGATTTCCTGCTCTGGGTCAGCTTCTGGCCCAATAATCCCAATTTCAAGAGCAGGCTGTTTTCGATTTCTATCAATTCCCCGATTCGGGTGCTCCTGCCAGTTATCTCCTCCAACTCCCGGCGGGCGTTTTCCATATAATTTAAGATTTCCGGAATGGTTTCTCCATATTTCCTCTTCAATTCATACAGCAGCGCCAGGCGATCCTGGGTATTGTCCAACTCGTTGGCATCAAATTCCAGCGTGTCCAGATACGACCGCAGGGATTTTCCAAGCTCAAATAAACCGTCACTAAGTTCAACAACCCGTTGATTTTGGGTTTCCAGGGCCGGATCAGTTTTTGAGAGAACCTCCATTGAACTGACAATCTGGCTAACCAAATCCATCACTGTGGGTTGATGAGTAGGTGCATCATCCAGGAGGATAAGAATATTCTGACCCAGGTCGGCAAGCTTTTCGGCATTAACCAACCTGTTGCGAAGTTCGATAAGCGGCTCTTCCTCTCCTTCCACGGGGGCTGCCAGACCAATTTCCTCTACTTGAAAGGCCAGCAGCTCTTTTCTCTGATCTGCTTCCAAATCAGATTGTCTCAATCCTGCCAGAGTACTTTGTGTTTCTTTCAGCTTTTGATAGACCTTCTGGTACTCTTCCAGCTGTTTAGTTGTTCCTGAGAACCGATCCAGTAATCCCAGGTGCTGGTTAACTCGCATTAAGGAGAGATGTTCGGATTGACCATGAATATCCACCAGATATTGACCCAGCTCAACTAATACTGTGGCATTTGTCCTGTGTCCATTCACCCTGGCAATATTCCTTCTATCTTTTCTCAGTTCCCGGGTCAGGGTCAGAAATTCAGTTCCATCAAGCAGCTCTTCCTGTTCAAGGAGCTTGATAACCGGATCCCTGACATTATCTGGGATACTAAAAACAGCTTCAACACTGGCAAACTCACTACCTTTACGAAGCGTAGACATATCCACTCGCTGGCCGAGTAGCATATCCAAAGCACCCATGATGATGGATTTTCCAGCTCCGGTCTCTCCAGTTAAAATTACCAGACCCGGATCAAATTCCAGGTTGAGAGCATTTATGATCGCGAAGTTTTTAATTCGGAGTTCTACGAGCATATTAGTTTCTTAACTGGTAATACACATAGGCAGAAAGGATCACTGAGAATACCAGATACCAGATCATGGAATAGAGTCCCCCACCAAGGATGGTTCCATAATAGCGGAAATCCCTGATAAGAATGCCGATAACCGGAATTATACTGCCTAGAAACGCTGATACGGTCATGACATATTTTAATAAAGGGGATCGACGGTTTTTGATCGCTTTCTTAACTGTCCAGACAACCAAGTATCCTGCGCCAACGGCAATCAATATCATAAGATAGATACCAAGATTAACCGCAAATAAACTTCCCAGGAATGCGATAACGCCGCTTATCGCAACCGCTATAATGTGGTCAAACCATTTTGTGGTGACAAAAATTTTCTGCTGGGAACGTATGCATTCCGGACAGCGGTAGCCAGTAGGCGTGTGAGTGGCGCATTTGATACATATTGGCTTACCGCAGCGGTTGCAACGCAGCCGGGTTTCTACTTTTGGATGAAAAGCACAGGTAAGGGTGGTTTCAGTATCAGACATTTTTTTTGATTGTAGGGTTTTGGTCCATATATGGAATCAAGTTCCGGTAGAAATAACCCGGATCGTGAAAACGGATAAAACTGGTCGCATGATCGCTGGCCTTGATCTCTATTCTATCTTCATTTACCAGGCTCACAGCAGACTGCCCATCAATACTGATGACCGCCTGGTGGGATGTATTAATGATGACAGCAATGCAAACATTTTCTGACAGTACCAGGGATTGTTCAATAGAAAGATGAGGTGCAACCGGAACAAGAATAATATTCCTCAATTCAGGAGAGAGAATTGGACCGCCCGCAGCCATGGCATAAGCCGTTGAACCTGTAGCTGTCGAAGCGATTACCGCGTCCGCAACAATTGTGCTCAAATGCCGGTTGTTGATCTCAATGATCAGCTGAATCGGTCGGATGGTCTCTCCCCTGCTGATGACAGCATCGTTCAGGGCAGTCCATCTTCCAAATTCTTTTCCATCCCTGAGGAGCGTGGACTGCAGCATCATCCGCTTTTCCAGCCGGAAATCCCCAATCATCACACGCTCCAGAGCACTGCTCCATTCATCTCTCTGGATCTCAGTTAAGAAGCCGAAACTACCCAGGTTAATACCCAGGATCGGAGTACTGGAAAGCGCTGCAATATGTCCTGCTCGCAGCATAGTTCCATCCCCACCCAGAGCAATAAGCAAATCCTGGCTGCCATCGGAAATTCCTTCCCGAAGATCTGGTTCATCCATCTTTCCTAGCTGCACATTTTTTCCCATTAATTTTAGGAACGCGCCGATCTCTTCCGCAAGCGAATACGCTTCCCGGTTTAATGGATGAACCGCTATAGCGATATTGTCAAAATTCAGGTTCTTGTTTGGCATAAGCGGCTTATTCTTCAGGAGGTTGGAATAAATGGTCTGCCAGGGAAGTCGATCCAGGTAATTTGATTTCCCCAAAATTGGTTTCATATTTTGCCAGGTTATCACCAAGGGCTTTATAAATCAATTTTGCGCTTAGTGGTGATAACAATACCCGAGATTTGAATGCGGGGCCTTTAAGACCAGGTAGCATCTGGGCGAAATCAAAAATAAACTCAGATGGTGAATGTGTGATCCGGGCCATATTAGCATAGACAGCTTCCAGGTCTGGAGGGATTGTGATTCCGGGGGTCTTTTTTTCAGTGTTATCTTTTGTCATGATTAAAGCCTCTCAGGTCGAGATCAAACTGACTAGAACGGGATATCATCCTCGTCTACCTGCTCAGAAAATCCTCCACTGGCCGGGGTTTGATGGGATTGGTCCTCTGCTCGGGAAGATAAAAAGATCACATTCTGGGCCGTGATTTCATAACTTGCACCAGTGGTACCGTCATTTCGAGTAAACACTCTTGGGCCGCCGGTCTCGGGATCAACATTTAATCGTCCTTCAATCAGTACCTTGCTGCCTTTCTTTAGATACTGGTTAACTGTCTCACCTCTTGCACCCCACACAGAAACCCTGAACCAGATCGTTTCGGTAATTTTCTGTCCTTTCGAATCTGTATAGACCCTGTTAGTTGCAACGTTGAGATTTGTTACTGCCTGGCCGTTGGGCAAAAAACGCATTTCTGGGTCTCGTCCTAAATTCCCGGCGATGGTAATTTTGTGATACATCATTCCTCCTCTTGAGCAGGTTTTTTCTGCTCTTCCTGGTAATCAAAAGATTGCTCTTTTATTATCGAGTATTATACCCTGTCTCACTTTCTGGGTTGACTTCGTGATGAGCTGACAAATTAACCAACCTGGAGACAGAGATTATATCTTCCTAAATTCCCTCTTGTATAGTTTATTCTTTTGGCAGTACTTCTCTGACAATAAGATCGGAAAAGCTGATCGTGACTGCTGTATCGCCTACAGAACGGGCATACACACCAAAGGAACCCACCAGCAGCTGGCGGTCCGTCACAGTAAATTGGGGGTCGCCATTTATAAAAACGTGGATCTGGTCATCCACAGCCAATACGGCTATTATCGAAATGCTTGGTGCACCAATCGGGACCGAAGCGCTTCTGGTCCAGGGATACAGGATCGTTCCTGTTTCGTCCGAGATACTGTCCAGCCGTACCTGACCATCACAGTTTAGAGAGAAGCGGTAATACTGATTTCTGCCAAAGACGCGGAACAGAAAACCATATTCATCCCGAGGTGAACACAGAATTGGACTTGCAGAAATTTCTGCATAAAAATCCTGTAAGTCGGGCTTTTCCAGGGTTCCGACAAAAAAGGATCCTGGTTCATTGATAATGATGTTGATTTCTCCATTGGCAATATTGATCTCTCCCCGATCCGACCTGGGAACCGTCCAACCTTCGCCCGATTCGAAATCATCCTTGAATATGATCTCCCCCAACTCTGCCATGATTTCAGGTGTTGGGGATATCTCAACAGTTGGAGTGCTCTCTATCGTCGGTGTTGGAGGGAACCACTCAACTGTTGGAGAAGATGTTGGAGTAATTGTCTGGCTGGCAGTTGGTTCCAGTGTTGGAGTAACAACAGGCAAACAGGCTACCAGCGGGACAACGAGAAAGAAAATCCAGATTCTTTTCATAATGGCTTAGCGTTGGATCACCTGCGAGCGTTCAGGACCAACAGAGATGATCTTCACCGGTACAGACAGCAGTTCTTCAATCCTGGAAATATACTCCCTGGCAGCATCTGGCAGAGCTTTCCAAGTCCTGATCGAGGTTATGTCAACCTGCCAACCAGGAACTTCTTCATAAATAGCCTTAACTCCTTCCAGATTGGAAGGGCCCAGTGGCAGGGTTGGTGTCGCTTTTCCGTTAATCCGGTATCCCGTACATAATTTGATCGATTCCAACCCGGACAGGATATCCAGTTTTGTCAAAGCCAGATCGGAAATGCCATTCAGGCGTACCGCATATCGGAGCAGAACGATATCCAACCACCCCACCCGTCTTGGCCGGCCTGTTGTGGTTCCGAACTCATCCCAATCATTTTCGCCTGTTCCACGTAAACGAACAGCCATATCTCCGTCCAATTCAGTCGGAAATGGACCTTCCCCAACCCTGGTTTGAAAGGCTTTCACGACCCCAACCACCCGGTTCGCAGATCCAATGCCCAACCCAAGTCCAACCAGCGCACCGGGAGCAGTTGGTGTAGAACTGGTCACAAAAGGATAGGTGCCGTGATCCAGATCCAACAATGTCCCTTGCGCGCCTTCTGCCAGGATGATACTTCCTTCTTTAAGAGCTTGATAGGCAAATTCACCAACTTCAATAATATAAGGGCCCAGTTTTTCAGCATAGTCCTGATACTGTTTGGCAATAGTTTCACTGTCAAGTGCTTCTGCATCAAATAACCTCTCGAGCTGATGATTCACATTATCAATATGGCGGCTGACAGCTTCTTTAAAATCAACCGGGTCCAGCATGTCTTCCATCCTCAATCCTGAGCGGGTGACTTTGGAATTATAGGCAGGACCTATCCCTCGTTTAGTGGTCCCAATCAAACCCTCACCGCGCGCTGCTTCCCGGGCTCCATCCAGAGCAATATGACCGGGTGTAATGATATGAGCCGCATGAGAGATTTTGATGCGATCAGGATTTACTTCCACTCCCGCTTTTCGGATCCGATCCATTTCATTAAGAAGGGTTGCAGGGTTTATTACCATCCCATTCCCCAGCAGGCCCGTCGAGTGGGGATGGACCACACCAGAAGGCAGTAAATGGAGTTTAAATATCTCCTGCTCAACGCTAACCGTATGACCGGCATTATCCCCGCCGTAATACCGAGCCACTATATCAGCTTTAGCAGCCAGCAGATCCACAATCCTTCCTTTGCCTTCATCTCCCCATTGGGCGCCAACAACAATAGTTAAGGGCATCTTTCTCTCCTGAAACAAATATGATTTCCTTCATGTTGAATTCAATATAAAATCCCGTGTTGAAAATCATCCTGACATACTAAAATCATTCTAGCATACTAGTATAATTGTTATCCATCCTATAAGCAAAAAGTTTTTTATTGAATCAGGAGAAGTAGATGCCGGACAAGAAGGTTCTAATAACAGGCGCATGTGGTGAGATCGGACAGGCATTAATTCAATCCCTTTCAGAAGAAGGAAATACCGAAATCATTTCCCTGGATTTAAAACCTCTTCCGGAAAAACTGGCTGGTCTGTCACACCACGTTCAGGCGGACCTCTTGAAGGAAGATGTGATCGCTTCCCTCGAGAAAAAGAACAGATTCAGCCATATCTATCATCTGGCAGCCGTTCTTTCCACCACTGCGGAACAGGATCCCTTCCTGGCTCATAAGATTAATTCCTGCATCACTATCGACCTGCTTGAGATGGCCGCAAGGATGTCCCAGTCAGGTAATTATTCAGTAAAGTTCTTATTCCCCAGTTCCATAGCGGTTTATGGATTACCCGATTTAAAAACCAAACAATCTGTCCCCCCAGTCAAAGAAAATCAATTTACCGATCCAACCACTATGTACGGCTGTTCCAAGCTCTACTGCGAAAAAGTCGGTGCCTATTACAGCGAAAATTTCCAGCAGCTGGCAGATCAGATCCCAACCCGGGTTGATTTCCGGGCGATCCGCTTCCCAGGCATTATCAGCGCTTTTACTGTGCCCAGCGGCGGGACAAGCGACTTTGGACCTGAGATGATACACGCAGCTGCCCAAGGCCTTCCGTACGATTCATTTGTCCGCTCGGATGTCACTATTCCTTTCATGATGATGCCTGATGCAGTCCGCTCGTTGATTATGCTCGCAGATACTCCAGTGGAAAATCTCCACCAGCGGATCTACAACATCACTAGCTTCAGCCTTTCTGCCGGAGATTTTAAGGAAATGACCAGAAGCGGTTATCCTGATGCTGAGATCGGCTTCCAACCCGATCCCAAACGCCAAGCTATTGTCGATACCTGGCCAGAGGAAATTGACGACAGTCCAGCCAGGACAGATTGGGGTTGGAAACCCATATACGGAACAAGGGAAGTTTGCCAGGATTATCTGCTGGCAAATATATCCCGCCATTATTCCTGATCTATAATTAATCACTCTCACCATCTAAATCAAACCGGATCACGAAACCTGATCCGGTTTTTCTGGTTAATATCTGTAGTATGATGTTAGGAAAATACTAATCAAAGCTAGACTTACTTATAGGTTGAAATATGGCTCAAAATACCCTCTTACAACCAGGGCCAATTGCATTATTTGGTTCCGGTGAAACGGCCCCTGGCGGACAAAAGATCTTTGATTTTATGTTCCGCCTCTCGCAAAAATCCCCCCAGGTAAGCATTATCGAAACACCAGCTGGTTTTGAGTTAAACGCTGGACAGGTTGCCGATAATGTAGGCGATTTTATCAAACATCGGCTGCAGAATTATAAGCCCCGCATCCAGTTAATCCCCGCCAGGAAAAAAGGCACTCAATTCAGCCCAGATGACCCTGAAATTGCCCTACCGATCCTGAAATCCGACCTGATCTTCATGGGCCCGGGAAGCCCAAGTTATGCGGTTCGCCAGCTTGAGGATTCCCTCACCTGGGAATATATTCTAGCCCGCCACCGGCTGGGCGCCGCCCTGGCTTTTTCCAGTGCAACAGCGGTAGCTATCAGTTCAGCCGCTCTGCCGGTTTATGAGATTTATAAAGTTGGTGAAGATCCCCATTGGAAGAATGGATTGGATTTCTTCTCACACTACGGTTTGCCGCTGGTTTTTATTCCCCACTGGAATAATAAAGATGGCGGGGATGGCTTAGACACCAGCCGCTGTTATATGGGAGTATCCCGATTTCAGGTGTTAAAGGATCGGCTTCCAAAAGATCAGGTTGTGATCGGAATAGATGAGAACACAGGATTAGTGATAGATTTTCAATCCGCCTGTTTCCATGTTGTTGGCCAGAGCAATGTGACAATCCTGCGGGAGGGATCCGAGCAGGTGATCCCAGCAGGCAGCGGGATAGATCTGTTGGAATTGGGAGATTTTAATCTCTGTGATCCCCTGGCTGGTATATCCCAAACCAGCTGGGGTCTGGCGCTCACGATCCAGTCCGAAATGGAAACAAGTGTTCGAATTCCCCCCCAGGTGTTAGTATTGGCAGAAAAAAGGGAAAAAGCCCGTCAATCAAAAGATTGGGAAACAGCTGACCAGCTGAGGCAAGCTGTAGAAGACTTGGGATGGGCCATTCAGGATAATTCAGATGGATTCATTATTGAGGGTAAACTAGATCAGTGAAGAAACCTTACACTGTTATAGATCATCGATAAAGAAGGAGCGATCAAGAATGAAAACTAAACCTACATTAGGATTTATCGGCTTGGGATTGATGGGCAAACCGATGGCTAAAAATCTTCTCGAGGCAGGATATCCAATGGTAGTTCATAACCGCAGCAGAGAAGCTGTTCAGGAACTGGTAAGCGAAGGCGCCCAGGAGGGGTTCTCTCCCAAAGATGTCGCTTCCCGGGTTGATATTATTTTTACCAACCTGCCAGATTCCCCGGATGTTGAACTGGTTACCCTGGGGGAGGAAGGGATCCTGGAAGGGACAACGGAAGGGCTAATCTACGTTGACCATTCCACCATTAAACCTTCCCTGGCCAGGAGAATCGCCGTTGAATTTGAGGCTCGGGGTGCATTTGCCCTGGACGCTCCTGTCAGCGGTGGTGATATTGGCGCCCAAAAAGGAACCCTGGCGATCATGGTCGGAGGACCGGAGGCAGCTTTAGAAGAACTTCTTCCTATATTCGATGTTGTTGGAAAGAAAACTACCCATGTTGGCGATGCTGGTTCAGGCCAAATTGCAAAAGCTGCCAACCAGGTGATGGTTGCTGCCCAGATGGTTGCCATGGGAGAGCTTATGATCCTGGCAAAAAAGTCAGGAGCTGATCCAGCCCGGGTAGTTCAAGCGATCCAGGGTGGCGCGGCCCAGTGCTGGACGCTGGATGTCAAGCCGGAACGCTTGTTTGCAGGAAACCGCCAACCGGGTTTTAAAGCCTATATGCAGGAAAAAGACCTCAAAATCGTGATGGATACCGCCCGTGAATACGGCGCTCCCCTTCCCTCAGCGGGTTTGCATACTCAGTTGTTTGGAGCCATGCTTCAAATGGGGATGAAGGACCTAGATAACTCAGCTGTAATAGGCGTGATCGAAGATCTTGCCCACACGACCCTTTTAGATTGATCCAGCACTAATTTCAATCCTTTCTAACCCGGCAGGAGGCTGCACCTTCTGCCGGGTTTCTTATCCAGCAGGTATAATTTTGCTTGAACAGGATCAAAGAGTTGAACATGAAAAGAATCGTAGATTACATTAAAAATATCAAACTGGATAAGATAACCATCCGGGATTACATTTTGATTCTACTAGGAGCAATCCTGCAGGCCGGATCATTGAGGATATTCTTACTTCCTGCCAAACTCGCCAGTGGTGGAGTGAGTGGTTTATCACAGATCATCAACAGTTTTACCGGCTGGCCGATAGGTGTGATGGTCTTATTGGGAAATATTCCCCTTCTTATCCTGGGCTGGCGTTTCCTGGGAGGACCCCGTTTCGCAGCCAGAACCGCGTTTGCTATCCTCACCTTTTCAATCCTGGTTGATATACCTTTGCCTATCCTCCCCATGGAAGGCATCACCGGAGATATCGTTCTTAACTCTCTTTACGGCGGTGTCGTCAGCGGGATAGGTTTTGGACTTGTATACAAGGGGAGAGGAACCAGTGGAGGATCTGATATCCTGGTCCGGATTCTGAGCAGCTGGCGCGGAGTTCCGATATCTCAAAGCTACCTAGTGACCGACGCTGTGATTATATTCCTGGCAGGCATCTCATTCAGCTGGGAAAATGCTCTCTACGCCCTGGTGATGTTATATGTTAGCGGTATCGCTGCAGAATCCATCAGCCAGGGTTCTAACGTTCTCAGGACAGGATTGATCATCACCAACCTCCCTGATCAGATCAAAGAAGAAATATTCAACCGCTTGCGGAGAGGAGTAACGATCATGAACGCCAGGGGCGGTTATTCAGGCGAAGAAAAAAGTATTTTATTATGTGTGGTCACCCGGGCGGAGATCCCCCATCTGAAAGATCTGACAAAAGAAGTTGACCCAAAAGCATTTTTAATCATCGGACAGGCACATGAAGTGCGCGGCGAGGGATTTTTACCCTTCGGAGATGATTAAAATTCACCTACAAATCGTGCAACTTCTTCTTTGTAACACCGTATATTGGAATAAGGCAAGACGCAAGGAGAACTTGAGTGTGTGAGATCGAATCGCAATTAATTGCTGAGGCTAAAGCCGGCAATAAAGAAGCATTTTCAGAGCTTGTCGAAAAATACCAGAGACCGGTGTTTAGTGTATGTTATCGGATGCTGGGAACTCCGACAGCTGCTGAGGACGCCTCGCAGGAAGCCTTTATCAGGGCTTACCAGGCTCTGGATCGTTATGACCCGGAGAGGTCATTTGCTACCTGGATCCTCTCAATTGCATCAAATTACAGCATTGATCAATTGAGAAAGAAAAAAGTTACGATCTTATCCATGGACAGCGACAAACATGCCTGGTTAGCGCCGCCTGATCCGGGACCCAGTCCTGAAAAGGTAGCCTTGAACAAGGAAAAAAATGCCCTTGTGCAAGCCATACTGGCGGATTTGACTGAAACAGATCGGGCTGCGGTGGTATTGCAATACTGGCATGATTACTCATACGAGGAAATTGCCGAAACTTTGGACCTCAGCAGCAGTGCGGTAAAAAGTCGGCTATTCAGAGCAAGAAAATTAATGGCTGAGAAATGGCAAGAAATGCAGTTGATCTCAGCACCGAATGTAAATTCAGCTGCAAAAAGGATTACCCATGAAACATCAACAATATGAGAACTGGATCCTGATGGATGAAGAGCTCAATCAGGAACAGCAGCGAGATCTGCATGGTCATTTGAAACAATGTTCTCAATGCCAGGCCCTTTATCAGGCAAGCCATCAGATCACACATCTGTTCAAAACAGCGCCAGAACCAGCGCCTGCGGTTGGATTCAGCACTCGCTGGCTGGGGCAGATCGACAGAGTAGAAAAGCGCAAGAATCGCATAATTCTGTTCAGTACTCTGGGCACGATTTCCCTGGCAACCTTGATCCTGTTATCTACTATCGGGTTTGAACTCAGGTCCGTAGTGGGAAATTTCCCGCAAATGATGTATGAATTGGTCACGCTGATCACCAATTGGATGGTCTTTTTTAATCAAATCAGCGACATCATCACTCCCCTCTTCCGAGTGGGCGCAAAATTACTTTCTCCCGTTTGGCTCTATATCACAGTATTTGGCCTGAGCGGGATCACTGCGTCATGGACGATAGCATTTTACCGTTCCAGGGGCATGCAGAAGGAGATTGGCTAATGAAAAAACTAACTCGTATCCTAATCTTGGTACTGGTATTAACCGCAGTGCTCATCCCAACAACCGCTACCGCTTCCGGATTCAGTGACGACAAAGTCATTTTTGGAGGCAACTTCACCCTGAACTCAGGTGAAACCCTCAATGGTGATCTGGTGGTTTTCGGAGGGAATGTCATCCTGGAAACCTCCTCAACAGTAAATGGGGACACGGTCGTCATGGGCGGAAATGTCACCTCCAACGGAACGATCAACGGCAACCTGGTTGCCCTGGGAGGGATCGTAGAACTCCAGGAAGAAGCCAGGGTGATTGGTAATCTGACCGTCCTGGGCAGCAGTTTTGAACAGGCATCAGGGGCTTACGTCAGCGGGACTATTGTCACAGAAGAAAATGTTCCTTTTGATTTCAATTTACCTAGCGGTATTGGCCTGTTTGAAGGAGATTTCCCCAATTTTCAATTTCGAGAACTTCCATTTGTTTCCGCTTCCTGGTTCTTCTTCCAGATCTTGATCTGGACCGGGCTGGCGATATTGATCGCGCTCTTCATTCAAAATCAAGCGCCAGTCATCAATCGGGCCGCATTTGGTCAACCAGTCATGTCAACCGTGGTTGGATTAGGGATTGCCTTTATTGCCCCCTTGGTGCTGATTGCATTGATCCTGACCATCCTACTCAGTCCAGTCAGCTTGCTGGGTATCCTGGCCTTATTAGCTACCTGGGTAGTCGGACTGGTATCTTTGAGTATCGAGATCGGCAGGAAACTAGCTGACGCGCTGGACCAAAACTGGGCAACCCCCATCCTGGCCGGAGTCGGGATGTTCATTCTCTCACTCTTGTTCAATGGCTTCCAGCATATTGTGCCCTGTGTTGGTTTCTTACCTAAATTCATCCTGGGTTTGTGGGTAACAGGCGCTGTTGTGCTGACCCGCTTTGGCACGAAGGAATATCCAGATTCAGATACCACAGTGATTCCTCCGGCTGTTGAAGCCGTGAAATCTGAGCCGATCCCTGATGCATTCCTATCAGAAGTGGCTGGAAATGATCTGGTAGACGAGGTAGAGGTCAATGCTACTAAGGCAGCTATCGAATTAGCAGAAAACGAGGGGATTGACTTGAACAAAATCAAAGGCACCGGCGCAGAAGGGAGAATTACCCTCAATGATGTGCGTAAGGCTGCCAAAGAATAGAAAAACTGATACTGATGGTGGTAAAAGCCCGGGGTTCTCCCGGGCTTTTTTATATGTCAAGATAAATGAATATACTCTCAATGATCTAATTAATAATCAAGATCTTTTTCGTCTGATCACCCAGGTGGCAATTCCAAATGATATTGCCCCAAATCCAAGGATTATCTCCAGTACCCGGAAAGGATCGATTGCGGGTATCCTCTCTAATTTATGGATCTCTTCATCCGGACCAAATTCCATAGTTGGCGGCGGGGGAACGGGAGTTCTGGTAATATCGGGAGTAAATGTTTGGCTGGGCAGTACAAGTTCTTCTACATCCGCTTCCTCCTGCCATTCATCAGCCTGGTTGGCAGCGGTATCTGTGGATCCTTCTTCAGTGCTTTTGCTTTCGGCTTCCTGAGAAAAACCAACCGATTCTCCCTCTTCGACAGCTTCGGCTGCAACCGCTGGAGCTTCTTCTTCCTGGGGGGCTCCGGCTTCAGTTTCAGCCACAGCCCGATCAGCTTCCATGTCTCCTTCAGCTTCCATTAGAGCTGGTTCTTCCAGAGCTTCAACGACTGAGTCAGAAACCGCTTCCAACATAACTTCTTTGGGAGCAGCTGGTGCCATGGCTCCAATCATGAAGAACCTCCCAAAATCCAATACCAGAACACCGATCAATAAAAACGTCATCAGGGCTGAAACAAGCCGATAGCCCCTGGCCGGCCGAGGACGGGTTTTTCCCCCAACCATCGCCGGTGTTAGAATGAAATTCTGGGGAATTTTTAATTTTGGAGTCTGCTGCAAGGTTTTTTTCGTCTGGCTCATTTCTTCCAGGGCAAGCTGAAGAACAGGTTCTTGTTTCAGCCTTTCTTCAATCTTATTTAATTCCCGCGGATTCAATTCCCCATCCAGATAGGAAGATAATTGAATCCAATCCCTGTTGGATATCTTCATTCCTTTATACCTCACCTACATGACGTAATCCCTGGGGCAAAAGTTCCTTAAAACCCTGCAGGCAGTCTTTGAGGTTATTTCGTGCCCGGGCCAGGCGGCTCTTGACCGTACCCAAAGGACGATCGATGACCTCTGCCGCCGTGGCATAATCCAGTCCCTGTATATCAACCAGAACCACAATGGTCCGGAATTCATATTCCAATCGATCTAAACAATATTGGATCGCTTCTGATAGTTCCCTGCGCATTAATGTATCTTCAGGCTTTTCAGATGTATCCTCCAACCAGCTTGCAGATTCCATTTCCTCCCCATCATCCCCTTCTGGATATAAGGGAACTACCGGTTTCCGCTTTCTCCGGCGGTATTCGTCATAACAGGCATTACTGACAATACGCAGCAGCCAACTCTTAAACGACCCTCCCCGGTAAGTATGCAGTTTTTTATAGGCTGAGATAAAAGCTTCCTGGGTTGCATCGGCAGCAGCATCTGGTTCCCCGATGATCCTGTAGGCCTGGTTGTATACCAGTGATTGGAAAGATAAGATGATCTGGTTAAAAGACTCCAAATCACCTGCCAAAGACTTTTTGATTTGATCTTGAAGATCCATCATTCAAACCAATCCAGTATTAATTGCGGTGGCAGAATTTATAAAATACTGTTAATTACGGGAATATACTTTCTCAAGACCGGATTTGCTTAAGGAGTTTCTGATAAGCTTCTGCATTAGAAGGACCTAAGCTAATGATCTCTTCAATGACTTCAACAGCATCCTCCCTTCGGCCGCTATCCAACAGCAACTCACCCAATTTATCCAACTCGGATATTGCCAGCTCCTGCTGTCCAAGGAGTTTAAAAAGGTCAACCAGGCGCCGGATAATATAATCCTCACCTGAAATCTCTTCTTTTAAGGCAGCCAGGTAGCCATAAATTGTTTCCGACTCAGTAGAGATATCATACTGCTCCACAAAACGGCCAATTTCCTTCTCAGCAGCGGGTTTATGCCCTAAACGATAATTCAAATCTACCAGGGAGACACTCGCTTTCTGGTTTTGGGGTGAAAACTCACAGATATCGGTGTAAGTATCGATTGCAGATTCCCAATCCAGGCGCTGGATATCAATATCGGCCAGGCGGTGAAGTAGTTTGAGTTTTATTCCTCCATCATCTGATATGGTCCTCGCCAGCTTCAGGGCTTTTGAATAAGCTGCTCGAGCGCTATCCAATTCTGCCAGAGGGAAGAAAACCTCGGCCAGGTTAATATATTCGGTAATGGCTTCTTCTTTTTTCCCGTACTCTTCCAGCAGGTCGATCTGCCGTTGACGGACCTCAATATTCATCGGCTGGATATCAATGACTTTTTTCAGCATCGCTAAAGCACGTTCAGTTTTTCCCTGGACTGCGTAAACATCTGCCACAGCAAGATATTTAGTTACAGCTCCGGAAATCTTGCCCTGCTCCATGAGCAGATCACCAATAGTGGCATGTAGGGGTAGGAAGGTGGGCGCATTCTGTAAAGCAAAAAATGCTTTTTCCATGGCTGCGCCGTAATAACCTTCTGCAGCCAAATCGATGATATCCCTGTGAACGCCCATAATCTGGCTTCTACGATCATCCAGCAGCGCATCCATCTGGGGCAGCAACATACCGTCTTCCGATCTTCCTTTGGACCGAAGGTCAGTTAAGACTTCCCGCCAATCGGATCGCAGCAGTAATTCCTCGACATGTTTGCTCATTTCAATATAAGCTTCATCCCCTTCCCGCTGTTCAAGGTCATCCATCATCACTTCGTAGAGATGGATCAAATCTTCCACATTCTCTTT
>Ga0209013_10000922_pt1 | contig 26940 bp, 20 predicted proteins | sample Cruoilmetagenom2_FD_187291 | JGI IMG/M metagenome (GOLD analysis project Ga0209013, IMG submission 187291) | Oil polluted marine microbial communities from Coal Oil Point, Santa Barbara, California, USA - Sample 2 (SPAdes) (version 2) | ecosystem: Environmental > Aquatic > Marine > Oil seeps ...
CTATTATGAATAATGCCAAGGTTCCTACGATCTTACTGTCCGCTTCGGCAACGTAGACGTTGTAATCAGGGTAGTCTGTCAAGTGTGCAAGCATCTTTTTTGAAAGTATCTTATCTCTGGTCGAAAATTTCACGTTAGACCAGGCAGCACCCATATCTTCGAGTTGCTCATAGAGGGAAATTAGAGCAGCTAAATCTTCGCTAGTAGCTTGACGAATTTCAATCATTTCTTATACACTAATCCGAGTAAAATCGGACATTCACATACAAAAATGGATGGGGATGTCATAAAGGCTGCATAACAGTTTAATATACAATAGTTTCCTAATCATCACATTTAGGGGTTTAGAAAGATTTTGCTGTATATTTACTTATGCACATCATTAAGCTTATAACTACCGAATTCATCAATAAATCAATAATTCCCATTTAATTTTATCATATACCCCCATAACCTTGCCCATCCAGAACATCTGTGCTATAAATTTCCCGTAACCGCGCACCTGCAGTTGCCGTAAACACAGCCGAAGGCAATGCGACTCTATCATCTAACTTCCTACCAGCAACCGTCTACCAACTACCGCATCTACCACTTGACACATGACACTGGAACACTCTGCCTCATTACGCTTCACAACTGGCACTTTACAGTCATCTTCTTCCCGTCGATCCTATCATTGTAGGATTGTAATAATAGGCCGCGTCCGCTCCTCCGCCAACACCCCCTCCAACATCGAAATCACCCCTCACGCCCTCCAAACCGCCTGGTCCTCCGGCCTTTTCAACGGCAAAGCCGTCTTCATCGACCACGCCGCCCTCTGGGATCCCCATTTTTATGGGGCTCCGTCCCTCGAAATCCTGGTCGGCGTCACCCAGTCCTTCACCTGTGATGACCGCAAGATTGCAAATCTTGCTTGAGCGTGAAACATTTGACTTTGACACAGCTATATATATATCTTTTACATAACCAGCATTATCGTGTGATATTGCATTATCTGTGTGATAATGGTTGGGTATGATTTTACAAGGAGAACCTTTAATAATTTCCCATTATCAACTGCGGCAGGTCCTGAGCAAACAGGGAGAAATCGGGGCATCCCTAGACGTTTCTCCAGATCTTGGCATCACAACTACTACTGCAACAATTGAAAAAAGTGGATTCAAGTTTCCAACAGGACAATTCTTGTCCTGGGCGGACATAAGGAAAATTATTGCCACAGAAAACAACTGCTTCGTCCTCAGCGGCGATCAGGTAGAGAAAATTACCGCCTTCTCTGAATACACCAACCGCGCCTACACCTTGATGCCCACACCCAGGGCGCCTACTCTGCTTATCTCCGGATTACCCATGCACCGCATTAAAGATACAACGCCAGATAAGGACACACTGGAGAAGGTGAAAGCCATAAAGCCGCTGTTTGGGCTTGTACTTGATACATCAACCGGTCTTGGCTACACGGCCATCCAGGCCGCCAGGACTGCCGACGAGGTGATCACCATCGAGCTGGATCCGGCGGTGCTGGAGATCGGCCGGCTGAACCCCTGGTCGCGCGAACTGTTTGACAACCCGAAAATTTTGCAGCGCATCGGGGACAGCCGCGAAGTCGTGGAGGAATTCGAGGACGATAGCTTCAACCACGTCATCCACGATCCACCCACCATCAGCCTGGCCGGACACCTGTACGGGGTTGAATTCTATCGGGAGCTGCACCGGATTATAAAAAGTGGGGGGCGCTTGTTCCACTACATCGGGGACCCGGACAGCCGCTCCGGGAGGCGAATCACACGCGGCGTCGTGCAGCGTCTGGAGGATGCAGGTTTCAGCCGGATACAGCACAGCAAGAGGGCGTTCGGCGTGGTGGCATATAAGAGCAGTTGAATGCCATTTGATTTGATATAATCTTTGCAGAATTGATTATAAAAACTTATCTACAAATCCAATTACACTAGGAGCAGCAAAAATGAGCGCAGAAATACTGCAAGTTATCATCGCCACTTACCCGGATGAAGAGACCCCGAACCAGAAATTGGCATGGCTCAAGCAAGCCACCAAAGAAGGCCAGATCGATATCGTGGACGCGGCGGTGATCAAAAAGGATCCGGACGGCACGATCCACGTCAAGGACACGGCCAACGTGAGCACAGGCAGGGGCGTTGCCATCGGAGGCGTGATCGGCGGCGTTGTTGGCCTGCTCGCCGGTCCAGCCGGGGTGGTAATACTTGGCGGCGCAGGCGCCGTAATCGGGGGAGCGATTACCGGCGGCGACGAGGGTATTCCGGATGAGCGTTTACAGAAGGTAGGTGAGACACTTGAACCGGGCACATCGGCCGTCGTGGCTGTCTTGGAAACCGTGTGGGTTAAGGATGTCAATACTGAACTGGCCAAAGCCGCTTCTGACGTGACGGTCAGAGATGTGAAACCCGAAGTCGCCGCTTTGTTATTGGGAAGTACGGGAGAAGAATCCACCGAAAATGAGGATGAGGGTTGAGACGGTATCACTGATCGAACGCAGTTGATATAAAACAAGTGCGCTGCATTTTGAAAATGCGACGCACTTTTCGCGTTTGAAAGGTGTATTTCGCCCAATCAAATTGATCGGTTGAGTGTGGACAGAACACCCAATTTGATTGGGCTGCTAGCCTGCCAGATCAAGTAAAGGGATGCCGGCAGGCATCACAGACAATATCGGCCTGATCGATTTCGCTGATCGTAGCCTGCAGCTTGCGCGGCGGCAGACAGCTGCAGCTCACCGTGATCACGCAATCCTGGAACCCCTCGGCCAACAAGCCGTCCACTAACACAGTGGCCTGGATCAGCGCGCTGTTCTTACGAATGGCGATGGCCAGTTCCTCCAGGATATCGCACCATCTTTGGCTGGCTTCCGGAGCCAGGCTCCACAACAGATCGTCGGAATGGCGATCCCTAATCGAAATGAGACCGTAGGCGCGCGCTGGCATTTTGTACATTGGAGAAAATCGCCCGACACTCTCCATGACCTCCAACAACATGTTTGCCATCACGGTCTTGGCCGCCTTCGCCGGAATGCTGATGTTTACGCCTTGAAACAAACAAAGCATGCCGGGCAACCCGACTGTCACATCGTTGGGTTCGCACACCACCTCCCAGGCGCGTCCGAGCGCCCGATTGAGCATCTCAAGAGGGTCTTTCGTCCTGTCCGTCGTGTCTATCGGCATCATGGTACTTCCTCACCTTGACCCAATTTGGGCCGCCCACACGGGGCATTGCGACCAATTTTCCAGGGTCCTATAACCCGGACTACTAGATGACACACGAATTACTTTGATGGTGACCCGATGATTTCTTTGTCTTTCAGCAGTGGTCGGGGGTCGACCATGTTCTTGTTCAATGCGGCCGCCTTCTCCGGCAGCCCTAATGCCAACGCCATCAACTGCGTAAAGTACAGTACCGGCATCGGTTGCTGGACGTCCATCTGGAACTGCCGGGCGTCCAGGTTCAGGTGGCAGAGCGGGCAAGCCACGGCTATCACGTCCGCGCCTGCCTGGCGTGCGGCATTCACCAGGTTGGTGCTCAAAGATATGACGATATCCGGGCGGGTCAGCGAGTGAGCTGCACCACAGCAGCACGTCTTGTACGACCAGTCCACTACTTCCGCACCCAGCGCGCCGACTAACTCATCCATATCGATCGGGTTCTCAGGGTGCTCGGCTTCGGTCACTTCCGGTGGGCGGGTTAACAAGCAACCGTAATAGCACACCACGCGCAATCCTTCCAGCGGTTTCTTGACTCGCTCAGCGACTTGATCTGCGCCAACGTGGCTCAAAATGGCTTCAATTAGCGTGCTCACGTGGACGCTGTCGCGGTAGGTATAACCGATCGCCTGGTTCACTTCCTGCCTGCGTGAATCCTTATGACGGATCTCATATTGGGAGGCCTTATGGCGGTTGAAGCAGGAAGCGCACGGCATGGTGACTTCCTTAAAACCACTCTGCTCGATCAAGGCCAAATTCTCCATCGGCAAACGCAGCGCAAAGTCGGGGTCTGCCTTGTGAGCCGCGCTGCTTCCACAACACACCCAGCCTTTCGGTTCAATTAAATTCAACTCTAATGCTTCGCATACGGCTTTGGTGGATTGGTCGAATTCGGTGGATGTCGAATGCAGCGAACAGCCCGGGTAGTAGGCAACCGCATCGGCTGCGCCCGGTGCGGGCTTTACCTTGCGCGGTGGCTTGCCCAGGCTCGGCAAAAAGGCCACTTTCATCTTGCGCAGCATCTTCATGTACAGGTCCATATCGCCCATCAGGGCGCCAGGATTGTGCAGCGCCATCTCAGCCATCAGACCGGGTTCGTATGCCCGCCCCCAGATGCGAATCTCGCGCATGAAGGCCTCGTTGAAGACGTTCACTTCCGGCACCTGCGGCTTGTAGCCGCGCTCCAACGCCTCACGCGTCAAGAACTCCATGATGGCCGTGATGTCGATGCCTTGCGGGCAGCGCGTGGTGCAGGTCTGGCACGAGGCGCACAGCCACGGGGTTTGGGACTGAAGGGCTATATCAGCCTGGCCCAACTGCAGGGCGCGCATCACCTGGTTCGGCTGCCAATCGAAGAATTCGGCCACCGGGCAGCCGCTGGTGCACTTGACGCACTGGTAGCATAAATACACATTTTCACCCAACTCGCTCTTGATACGCTCTGCCAGGTCTGAATTAATGCTTGTTATCGTGTCAGCAGTTGCGGTGTCATTTTCCATAAATCATCTCCTGCATGGGTACCAACAAACTTGTCGCAGATGTTATCGTCAAAGCACAATTTCTCATCAGGCTGGCTGTTCTTCCATTACGGTTGGTCGCGGGTACAGACCGGCGCCTTCCGTGATCGGTTTAACCGCCTCTTCCCATTCAATGGCCATAATATGCACGCCGGCCACGCCCTTGATCTCGCGCAGCTGATTAATCAATTCGATGCATATATTAATCCCGGCTTCCTTCCAGGCCTTGGATCGGGCGCGCTTATCATCCTTAGTCAATTCATCCTTCTTCTTATCGGCCCACGGTGCGCCCGCGGCCGTCATTTGATCAATAATTTCATCAGGCACCAGGATGCCCGGCACGTTTTTCTTCATATAGCGCGCCATACCAGGACTTTTCAGCGGTCCTACGCCAGCCAGAATGTAGGTTTGCTCGTGCAAGCCCAGCCCACGCACCTTCTCCATATACTCGGCAAATGCAGGAACATCGTAAACCAATTGGGTCTGAATGAAGTCAGCGCCAGCATTGACTTTTTTTGCCAGGCGATAGGGCCGGAAATCGATGGGATCGGCAAAAGGAGCCGCTGCAGCACCGACGAAAAAGCGCGGCTCCAATCCCTTAAATGCGTCCCCGCATTCAAAAATGCCTTCGTCGCGCATATCACTCACCGCTTTCACGAGCTGCACCGAGTCCATGTCGAACACGTTTTTCGCGTTTGGATGGTTGCCAAATGTCTGGTGGTCACCGGTCAGGCAAAGCAAATTGCGCATACCCAGGGCATACGCCCCGAGCAAATCGCTCTGTATTGCCAGCCGGTTGCGGTCCCGACAGGTCATCTGTATCACCGGTTCCAGACCCTCCTGGACCACTATGGTGCCTGCGCCAATGCTCGACATTCGCACGATGGCGGTCTGGTTGTCGGTGATATTGACCGCGTCCACAAAGCCTTTCAATAATGCGGCTTTTTTACGGATCTCTTCTCCGTCGGCACTTTGGGGAGGTCCGAGTTCGCCGGTGGCGGCAAAATGGCCCGCGCGCAGCATACGCTCCAGATTCGACCCCGACAGGTACCCGTTATCGCTTTTTGATGTCGTCATGGTTACTCCTCCTCTTCAGCCAGGCGCAGGTCTTCGCGTACGATCTTGCGAGGACCCCCATCGCGGGACGTGGACCAGTTCTTCGGCGGTTGTAAGTCCAAAAGCACATTCAATTTTCCCATACTGTTCAGGCGGTCGTAGATGAGCTGCCAGGCGCAATCGACTTCCGGGTCGATTTCACAATGCCCGGCCTCCGACCCGCCGCAAGGTCCATTGAGCAGCGACTTCGAACAGCGTGCGATGGGGCAGATACCGCCCGTCAGGCCGAGCACGCAGTCACCGCATGCCGCACAACGTTCCTCCCAAACACCCTGTTCTGATGGTAAACCCAAGAACGTGGTGTTCAGCCCGGGGACGACCCAGGTATTGGGGAAGTGTTCGGCAATCGCCTGGACACCGATGCCACAGCCCAGCGAAAGAACAACGTCCACATCTGCGACCTGTTCGGCGATCTGATCCAGGTACTCCCACTCGCATTGGCGCTGGACGGTTACATCCGTGATCTGCTTCTCGTCTCCGTTTAGTTTGGAGGCCATACGCAGCGAGGAGGACATAATGGCGGCTTCTCGTGAACCTCCGGCAAAACACACCGTCACACAAGTGCCGCAGCCAACCACGAGTACTTTTTCTGATTCACCGATCAAGGATTTCAGTTCTTCGAGTGACTTCTGCTCTGCAACAATCATAAAGCTACCCTCCAATCATTAAAATTCATCGCTCTTTGGATTCAAATTTAATATCAATCGTGCCACATCCTGGGTGCTGCCATCCGGGAGCATAAAATAATCATCAAACGTACAGCACAATTGAAAGCCCAGGTTTTGAAAGGCTTTGATGACCTTGTTTTGACTGGCTACCACTTCGGCTTCCAGCAAGAATATGCCCTGTTTGCGGGCGAGATCGATCAGCGCCTGCACCATGCGGGTACCTAAGCCACGCCGGCGATATTCCTTCGCCAAGTAAATGCGGATTCCGCCGATATGACGTTCCGGTCCACTGCGGAAGTGCAGTGAAGCCAATCCCACGGCCTGATTTTGTGCGACGGCCATAACCGGCAGCACCCGGTCATATTCCACATTCTCGCACCACGATTCGATCACTGCCGGGTCTTTGACATCATCCCGCAGGTATCGTACATCCCGGTTCCTGGCCTGTGAGAACATCGTCGTCAGACCCTCAATATCATCAGGCGTTATTGCTCGCAGCAGCACCTTCGCCCCGTCCTTCAGGACGACCAGGTTTCGATAAGTTGTGATCTCTTTAGCCAACATCCCCGTACCTCCCTTACTCATGAATTATATGTTTCACCGGTTACAATTTTATCTTTACTCATTATTCGTTATTCTCTACGTTTTATCTTTCACTCTTCACGCCTCACTTATCACTCATCACGTAACGGATTCGGTCCAAGCTCAACTATCTTTTCCGTCATTTCCATAGCAGCGGACACGAACCCGCCAGCCATGGCGGAGGACATGTTGAACATGCGCACACGTTCGGGTTCCATACCAATCTGCTTCAACAATTCCTGCGTGCGCCCCACCCTGCGCTGGGCATTGGCATTACCTTCCAGGTAATGACAGTCACCGGGCAGTCAACCGGCCACCATTACTCCATCCACACCATCCTCCAATGCGCCCAGCACCATAAGTTCGTCCAGCTTGCCGCTGCACGGTATTTGAACGATCTTAATCTGTGGAGGGTACTGCATACGCAAACCTCCTGCCAGATCGGCAGCCGCATAGGCGCAGTGCTCGCAGGCGAAGGCCACGATATGCAGGTGAGCGTTTGTATCCATCATCTAACCCTCACACTCCCAACACGAAGAAAATAAAACAGCGGATCACGACTCATGGACCGCCTCCAGTGGGATGAACGCCGCTTCCGGTTTGGTCAACGCTCTAACCTTGGAGCCCATCTGGGTGTCGGTGTAATGCATCAACTGGATGGCACGCGCCGGACATTCAGCAACGCACGAACCGCAGCCCTGGCAGACCGCGGCTTCGATGTACGCCGCACCAATGATCTCACCAACCCCGGTCAGGTCTGATTGCATCAGCGGGACGTTAAACGGACACACGCGCACACAGGTCAAACAACCTGTACACAGGGCAGGATCGACGACGGCCACCTGTCCACCTGCGGTCAGCGTGTCGCGGCTGAGGATACGCGCTGCGCGGGAAGCGGCGGCTTGAGCCTGAACGATGGTCTCGTCCAACAGCTTCGGGTAATGTGCCATGCCGGCCATGAACACACCATCGGTAGCGAAGTCCACGGGGCGCAGTTTGACATGGGCTTCCAGGAAGAAACCATCTGCATCAACCGGCACTTTAAAGAGGGATGATACCTGGTTCGTATCCGGATCAGGCACCGCCGGCATGCTCAAAACCAAACGCTGTGGCTCGAATGTTACGCCCTTCCGCAGGACCGGATCCCAGGCTTCGATGGTCAAATCTCCGTTATTAACGTTTACCTGAGGCCGGTGCCTATCATCATAGCGCATGAACAGTACGCCCAGTTCTCGAGCGCGGGTGTACAGGCGTTCTTTGAAACCGTATGAACGGATATCACGATGCAGTATGGTTATCTGAGCCTCCGGAATCTGTTCTTTGAGAGCCAGAGCGTTCTTCAACGCTACGGTGCAGCAGATACGGCTGCAGAACTCCTCCGCCGGACCGACGCATTGGATCATGACGAGGGATTTTAGATTTTTGATTTTTAATTTGTGATTTACTAGGAGATTCTCAAACTCATGCTGGGTCACAATACGTGGATCCGTACCGCAGCCGTATTCCGGGCCGCGGTATTCCTGCCCGCCGGTGGCCAGGATGGTCGCGCCGTGTAAAATTTCGCTTCTCGCACCGCTCGCGGTTTGTATGGTGCTGGTGAAGTTGCCCATGAAGCCGCGCGTGGCGATCACCTTGCTGTCCAGATGGACCGTGATGTGGATGTTATGTGTGACTCTTTCAATCAATGTATCCAAAACTTCTTGTGGGTGCTGCGGATCGTCACCGTTCAGGGCTGGAAGGGGGGTCAACACATGCCGCAAATTGCCACCAAGTTCGTCTTCCCTCTCGACGAGGTAAACCGGAAAACCCTGCTCGGCCAGGTTGATTGCAGCTGTCATACCGGCTGCGCCACCCCCAACGACCAGCGCCGCGCTTTCAACCGGCACATCGAAAGTCTGCTGAGGTTCCAGGTTCGCCGCCCGCGCCACGGCCATGCGCACCAGGTCTCTGGCCTTGGTCGTGGCTAAATCACGATCAAAAGAATGCACCCACGAGCACTGGTTGCGGATATTGGCCATCTCGAAAAGATAAGGATTCAGACCGGCTGAACGGATGCTGTCCTGGAAGAGCGGCTGGTGCGTGAGCGGTGAGCAGCTGGCGACCACCACCCGGTTAATTCCATGTTCATCCACACTCTGCGTGATCTGGTCGATGGCATCCTGAGAGCAGGCATACAACAGGTCCTCGGCGTGCACCACGCCCGGCAGCTCGCGCGCGTAGGCAGCTACATCCGGTACGTCCAAAAACCCGGCAATATTGGAACCGCAGTGGCAGACAAAAACGCCAATCTGCGCCGGCTCTGCGCTGATATCCTTCTCGTCCGGATACTCGCGCCGTGTGGTAAGCGTAAACCGAGAATCGGCCAATCGGGCGGAGATTGCCGCAGCGGCGCCGCTGGCTTCGACAACCGACTCGGGGATATCCTTTGGCTCCCTGAAGGGCCCCACTGCGTAAATTCCCTGGCGGCTGGTCTCGATGGGGTTGAACCGCACGCTGTGGCAGAAACCATATTCGTCCAGCTCAACACCCAACCGGCGACCCAGATCACGCACCGATTGGGAGATCTCCATACCCACAGAGAGCACCACCATGTCAAAGCGGTTAACCTGCTGCTTGCCGCTTTCATCGACATGATGCAGGATCAAATCGTGTCTAACGGTATCTTCATGCAAGGCGCTTATCCTGCAGCGCTCGTACTGGATCCCGTAATGCTCACGCGCCCGTCGATAATACCCCAAATAACCCTTTGAATACGCACGCATGTCCATCAAAAACACATGAATATCAAGCTCAGGGTGGTGTTCCATGGCGATGATGGCTTCCTTGGTGGCGTACATACAGCACACGGCCGAGCAGTAATCGTGATCCTGGTCCCGCGAGCCGACGCACTGCAGGAAAGCGATGCGCTGCGGGGTGGCGCCGTCTGAAGGTCGCTGGACGTGCCCCTGGGTGGGTCCAGAAGCGGCAAGCAAACGTTCAAACTGCAGCGCAGTGACTACATTGGGATACCGTCCAAACCCGTACTCTTCACTGAGATGAGCATTGTAAGCCTGGTAACCCGGCGCCAGGATCACGGCTCCAACCTGGATTTTTTCCTCGTACGCCACCATTTCATGATCGATGGCGTTAACATCGCAAGCATAAACACAGGCCAGGCATTCGGCGCAGATTCCACACTGCAAGCATCTTGAAGCCTCGCGGCGCGCCTGCTGATCGGTCATCCCCAAGACCACCTCGCGGAAGCTGGTCACGCGCTCATCCATGGGCAGTAATATTGGTTCGATCTTGGGAGCCAGTTGGATCTCTCCCTTAAGCACCCTGTCCTGCATTTCCTGGCGCGTGTACTTGACCACCGGCGGGGCAGACTTTTCGGCAGCCACTGCGATTCCGTCTTGCAGATAACTGTGGATCGAATCCGCCACCCGGTGCCCGAGCGCCACGGCTTCGATGATGTAGCTGGCGCCGGTTTTGCGCCCTCCGACCACGAACAAACCGGGGATGTCGCACGCCAGCGTCTTACGGTCAACGGACAGCTCATCAAATCGGGGATCCAGGTAGTTGAGATCGGAATACTGGCCAACCGTCCCGATTACAGTATCCACCTCAATAGAAAACTCGGTGCCATCTTTGATCTTCGGCTTGCGGCGGCCGCTGGCGTCCTTCGCCATCCCCTTTCCTGTCTCCGCCAGCACCACGCCGGTCACCTTCCCGTCTCGCTCCAGGATTTCGGTGGCAGCAATTTTTTCGTAGAGATGGATGCCCTCTGCTTCGACAGAAGCCACCTCCCAATGATAGGCGGGCAGCTCACCCCTCGGTCGATCCAATACCAGATGTACATCCTGCGCGCCCAACCGGCGGGCGACTGCGGCAGCATCCAGTGCGGTGATCCCACCACCCAGTACGGCCACGCGATTGCCGATCGCAAGCGGTTCCCCTAAATTGATCTTGCGTAAAAATGTGGCCGCGGATATGACTCCCAAAGCCCCCTCCCCTTCTAGTCCCAGGGAATGATCTTTTGTGGAGATACCGGTCGCCAGGCATACTGCATCGTAACCCTGCTCAAGCAGGGCGCCGGGATCCTTCACCGGTGAGTCGGTCTTTAAAACCACGCCCAGCGCCAGGATGTCATCGATGTCCTGCTGAAGCACCCCTTTGGGCAGCCGGTGGGCGGGGATACCCACCCGCATCATGCCGCCAGCCACCTGAAGGGCTTCGTACACGGTAACCCCGTACCCCATCTTCACCAGGTCATGAGCGGCGGTCAGGCCAGCGGGTCCCGAGCCAATCACGGCGACCCACTCGGGTCGAGTACGTGGCACCTGCTCCACTTTCTCGCGACCATAAGCCAGGGCATAATCAACTACAAAACGCTTCAAGGACATTATGCCCACCGGCTGGTCGACCAGGGCGCGGGTGCAGTGACCCTCGCAGGGATGGTGGCAGGTGCGTCCACACACGCTCGGGAAGGGATTATCTTCCTTAATAACGCGCAACGCCTCCCGGTAGCGTCCTTCTGCTATCAACGCGATGTAACCCTGGGCTCGCTGACCCGCTGGGCAGGCGTCCCTGCATGGCGCGACACCCAGTTTTTCGATGGCATACGCGGCTGGAACTGCCTGTGTGTACAGGCGGTAGGCAGCTTTGCGATCCTTGAGTCCTTGCTCGTATAAATCGGGCAATGAGATTGGGCACACCTGGGCACAATTATCGCAGCCCACACATTTGTCCGTATCAATATAGCGCGGCCTGCAATTAACTGTCACCGTAAAATTCCCAACATCCCCATCAACCTGACGCACATCCGTCTGGGTGAGAATTTCTATGTTCAAATGGCGCCCGGTATCTACCAGTTTAGGACTGATGTTGCACATGGCGCAGTCGTTGGTCGGGAATGTCTTGTCCAACAGCGCCATGTGGCCGCCGATGGCTGATTCCTTCTCGACCAGATAGACCTTATAGCCCTGGTCGCCCAGATCCAGCGCTGCCTGCATACCGGCAATACCACCGCCCACCACCATCACCGCGCCGACAGGCGGCTGGGGAGCGTTATTTCCGTTGGTAGGATTTTTTCTATCTACAGCGCTCATGACGACACCTGACTAAAACTGCAATTAAACCTTCAACAGGGCGGAGTGCCACTCCGCCTTACACATCTGCTTTCATCCATGACTGGCGCCTCATATCCGGCGTCATCAAGTTGCGGGGGATGCTGACCGTAAAACAGGTGCCCGTGTTTCCAAACTCAGATGAAATATTCTTGACCTGAATTTGACCATGGTGGGCATCCATGATCTTTTTAGCGATCGACAATCCCATACCCACACCCGCTCTCTCGCCAACGTTGGAAGCACGGAAGAACTCCTGAAAGATATACGGCAGTTCCTCGGTTGGGATACCAGGACCGGAGTCTTGCACTTCGAAAATCACAACTTCTGGTTCGTACCATGCCCGAAAAATTACATCACTTTCCGGAGGCGCAAATTTTATGGCATTGTTCAGAAGATTGGTAAAAACCTGGCGCATGCGCCGCCGCGCACCAACGATGGGTTCGAAATTGGGCGGGGGTTCCACCCGGATATTTATATTTTTCTCGGCTGCCGCCAGCCGTGCATCCTCAATCGATTCGGATCCCACTTCGCCCGGGTCAAACCACTCGAAATCAGCCTGGATCTGCTCAGGCCGCATGCGTGCCAGATCAACCACGTCACCGATCAAGGCTGTCAGGTCCGTCACCCGCAGAATACTGCGTTGGATCATGCGTTTCTGCTTTTCTGTCAATTCTCCTGCGTACCCGCCGTACATCGTCCTGAGATAATTTTCCACGGCAGCCAACGGCGAACGCAGTTCATGCGAAACGATTGACAGGAAATAGGTCAGGGTGTTCGTCGCGTTCCGGTAGCGTCCGCCGATCAAGGCCGCGATGCGGTTCATCACTTTGAAGCCTGCCCCCGGATTTGATACCAGGAAGTCGCGCAAGCAATCACCATCCACAATGATGACCCGCGTGGGTTCCATACAGATGGCGGAGGTCGAATAGGTGTGCGGGGTGGTCAGCACCGAAAAACCGGCGATCTTACCAGGACCGATATATCCGATGGTGGCATTTCTCGGCGTGGAGTGTCGGCCGATCTGGATCTTTTTTTCCAGAGCAAGTTTTCCGCGTTCAACCACGAACAGCCTTTCGGCATGCTGACCTTCAATTAACACGCTGGCACCTTCTTGATAAGTCATTTCTGTGCTGAACTCGGCGATCACCATTAGGTCACCTCGCTCCAGGTCGACGAATATTTCCGATCGCCCCAGACGTTGAGCCATAACAGACAGTGCGTTCGTGCCCTCACTTAGCTGCGAAGCCATTTAATCATCCCTTCGCAGCTTTTGCCGCCAGCATTTTTTTTACTCGCTGGATCAGATCATCGGGTCTGGCAGGTTTCTGGACGTAATCCTGCACATCCATGGTCATACCGGTCTCCAATTCGTATCGACGACGGCTGGCGTCTTCTACCACCGTAGTGAGGATCAAGATGGGTACATTAGCAAATCGAGGCTCGCTGCGCATCTCTCGGATCACGCCCCAGCCATCCATGCGGGGCATTAACAAGTCCAGGATCAACAAATCAGGTACTTCTTCCTCCATCATCTTCATACACTTGATCCCGTCACCCGCCGTCGCAGTGCGATAGGGTTGGGTATCCAGGATCATGAGGATGCCTTCCAGGATATCCGGGTCGTCATCCACGATCAAAATAGTAGCCTGCTCCTCCATAAAGCCCTCCCTTGACCGATTATCCGGTCGTTCGCCGCCATTCAATCCGCATGGGATCCCTCACCGGCGGTTTCACCTAACTGATTTTTTCTACCATTCACTTGTTCTTAGAACTTCAAACCGTGTGACAGTTGGACTGTCACACATCGGCCGGTGTTCCATCTGACTTACCTTTATTACCATTCACTTCTCGCAATGGGCTGGGACCCAAACGCCGGATCTCTTCGGTGAGCTCTGCCGCCGACCAGGCAAACTGGCCTCCCATTGCCGCTGATATATTGATCATCTGAATCCGCCTGCCTTCCAAGCCGATCTCTTCCAACAGCTCCCTTGTGTATTCCACTCGCCTGCGGGCGTTGATATTACCTTCCAGGTAATGACAATCACCCTCCAGTCAACCTGCCACCATCACACCGTCAGCGCCGTCCTCAAAAGCGCGCAGTACGTAAAGTACATCCAGCTTACCCGTACAGGGCAGCTCGATAACCTTGATCGACGTGGGGTAATCCAGCCGCATCGATCCGGCCAGGTCTGCTGCGGCATAAGCACAGTAGTGACAGCAGAAAGCGACAATTTCAGGCGTGTATTCTTCGATGGTCATGGTGCCTCCCCGGTGTTGATTCGAATGCTTTCAATTGGCACGAAGCTCGCACCCTCGGCCGATTTACCGAACAGGACATCGACCTTGGTGAGAGTTTGTGCGTCTGTATAATACAGTAATTGAATGGCTTGAGCCGGGCATTCCGAGGCGCAGGTACCGCAGCCATGGCAGATTGCGGGTTCGATAAACGCCGCGCCGATTATGTCACCCACCCCGGAATATTGGCTGCTGACGACCGGCACTTCGTATGGACAGATACGCACGCAGGTCAGGCAGCCCACACACAAAAGTGGATCCACCTTCGCCACCCGTGCATTGGTCAGCATGGTCTCCTGGGACAGAATGCTGGATGCGCGGGAAGCTGCAGCCTGCGCCTGGGCGATGGACTCGTCCAGGAACTTGGGGTAGTGAGCCATACCTGCCATAAAAAATCCCTCGGCAGTGAAATCCACCGGCCGCAATTTCACGTGCGCCTCCAGGAAGAACCCATCCAAATCAATGGACAGTTTCAGACGGCTGGCTAAATCACGGGTGCCTATGGGAGGCACAACCGGCATGCTCAAGACCAGCAAATCCGGGTGCAGCGAGAGCTCCCTGCCCAAAACTGGCTCCCACACATTTACTTCTATTCCAGAATTTGATGCAGATGCGCCGTTACCCGAACCGTTTTCAACTACCACGTCCGGCTTACGGTCAAAATCAAAATGGATAAAACGAACGCCCGCCCGCCGTGCCTCCGTGTACAGTTTTTCTTTAAACCCGTAGGTGCGAATATCACGGAATAAAATGGTCACATCGGATTCAGGGTTGGTTTCCTTGGCCTTGAGGGCGTTCTTCAGAGCCGTGGTGCAGCATAAGCGGCTGCAGAATTTCTCCGCCGGTCCGACGCACTGGATCATGACGATGGATTTTAGATTGCGGATTTCGGATTTTGGATTTGCAAGCAGCGATTCAAACTCCAATTGGGTCACGATACGCGAATCCGTGCCGTAGCCGTATTCGGGGCCTTTGTACTCTTCGCCACCCGTAGCTATAATGGTGGCTCCATGCTGTACATCGAATGAGTGCCCGTCTCGTTCCAGTGTCGATGTAAAGTTGCCGACAAAACCATGTGTGCCCACCAGTTCGGTATTCAGGTGTACGTTGATGTTCGGATGACGGGCAACTTTGTATTGAATATCCGCCAGGTATTCCTGAGGTGAGAACGGCTCTTCTTTTCCATCCTTCGTTTCGAAGAAGCGCAGATGGCGCAGGTTGCCGCCCAGTTTACCGTCCCGTTCGAGCAGGTGCACCGGGAAACCCTGATCTGCCAAGGTGAGAGCAGCCGTCATTCCCGCAGCACCTCCACCAATAATCAGGGCCGAGTTATTGACCGGTACTTCGGATACCTTTAGCGGCTCGAGTTTGGCCGCCTTTGCGACAGCCATATGCACCAGGTGCCTGGCTTTTTCTGTGGCACCATCCCAGTCCGAAGAATGCACCCAGGAGCACTGATTGCGGATATTGGCCATCTCGAATAAGTGCGGATTTATACCCGCCTGACGGATAGCGTCCTGAAATAATGGCTCGTGCGTTATCGGTGTACACGAGGCGACAACCACGCGGTTCAGATCCAGCTCTTTAACCTGTTCGATGATATGCGCAATCGTATCCTGCGAGCAGGTGTACAGGTTATCCTCTGAATGTACCACACCAGGCAGTGTACCGGCGTTTTCAGCCACACCGGGTACGTCGAGGTAGCCGCCGATATTGCTACCGCAGTGACATACAAAAACCCCGATGCGCGGTTCCTCACTCGCAACATCTCTTTCGGGTGGGTAGGTTTGCGCTACCGCCAGGGTATTCCGCGCTGGGAAGAGCAACCGCGCTGCGCTTGCTGCAGCCCCACTGGCTTCAATAACGGTTTCTGGGATATCCTTCGGTTCGCGGAAAGGTCCAGCCACGTATACGCCATCTCTACTAGTCTGTAATGGGTCAAACAGGGTCGTATGGCAGAAACCATATTCATCCAGTTCAATCCCCAGGTTACGCCCAAGTTCTTTCACACTGGCGGAGATTTCCATGCCTACAGACAAGACTACCAGGTCGAAATCCTCTTCAATAATGCCCTGTTGTCCCTCAAAGGGAGCATTATAGCGAACTTTGAGATCCCCCGTATGAGTATCTTCTTTTACATCACTCAACCTGCAGCGAGTGTACTTCACACCGTATTTCTGCTCGGCTCGCCGGTAATATTGCTCGTAGCCTTTGCTGTAAGCCCGCGTATCCATGAAAAATACCTGGCAATGGACTCCACCATCCCCGTTACCGTCTCGTGCTTCCGCCTGCGCGTGTTCAACGGTCATGATAGCCTCTTTCGCAGCGTACATACAGCATACTGATGAGCAGTAATCGTGGCTCTGGTCACGGCTGCCCACGCATTGAAGGAAAGCGATGCGCTTTGGACTTTCACCATCCGATGGACGCTGCGCATGACCCATCGTGGGTCCGCTGGCCGACAGCATACGCTCATACTGCAATGAGGTAATCACGTTTGGATAACGACCCAACCCAAATTCCCGAGACAGGTGGGCGTTATATATCTGGTATCCAGGCGCCAGGATGACGGCGCCCACATTTACATCCTCAATGAGTTCAACATCATCATGATTAATCGCGTCCCGACCGCATGCGAAGACGCAGCTCATGCACTCCGAGCATATACCACACGCCAGGCAGCGCGCCGCTTCAGCCTGGGCGCTTTCGTCGTCGTAACCTCCTTCGACTTCTACGAAATTGTCGATGCGCTCTTCTACTGGCAGTTCCGGCATCGGCACGCGCGGCTCTTTGCGCAGCTCTCCGCGTGCGATGCGCTCTTCGATTTCATTTGTCGATAGGTGAACGACGGGCAGCTCCGGTTTTGCGGGTGGTTCTAATGGCTCTCCCTGCAGATAGCGCTGGATGGATGAGGCGGCAGTATGCCCGCGATCAACGGCTTCGATCACAAAAGCGGTCCCGGAGATGCAGTCTCCGGCTGCAAAGACGCCCGGCCGGGAAGTCGCCAGTGTATTAGGATTTATGGCGATGGTCTGGTTTTCTGTCATTCCTACGTTGGCATCGTCCGGAATAAAGGCCAATCCCGCACGCTGTCCAACCGAGAATATCACGGTATCACAAACTATCTCGTGGTCGGTATCCGGTTTTTTTTCGATCTGCAGGCGCCCGCGCTCATCAAAACTGAAGGACGCTACCTGCTGGCACTCAACGCCGCTCACCCGTCCATTCTTTCCACCCAGAATGCGTTCGAAGGTACGCCCGGGATGCAGGACCACGCCCTCCTCTTCGGCGGCATCCACCTCCCAGGCATGAGCGGGCATCTGCTCCCTGTTTTCCAGACACGCCAGATGTACCTCTCTGCCCATACGTACGGCCGTGCGGGCGCAATCGATGGCCACGTTGCCGCCGCCCAGAACCAGGACTTTATCTCCAAGTCCAGATTCCTCACCCGTCCCGTTATCAAATTTGCCCAGACGCACATCGCGCAGAAAATGGGTGTTGACCAGCACCCCGTCCAAATCGGCGCCCGGTATCGGCAGTCGAATGCCCTCATGCGCACCGACAGCGATCAAAACCGCATTGTATCCTTCAGCAAACAAATCATCCAGATTATCGACGGTGGTGTTCAGCCGCAGGTCCACGCCCAGATCGATAATATCCTGCACCTCGCGCTGGATGATGTCGGTCGGCAGCCGGTACTCCGGAACGCCCAGGCGCAGCATACCCCCAGCGACCGGCATGGCCTCAATAACGGTCACCCCAAAACCAGCCAAAACCAGATCCTGCGCTGCCGTCAGCCCGCAAGGACCCGCGCCGATAACAGCCACCCGCTTATCCGATGTCCGGAGGATGGGTTCTACCGGCTCTCGGGCTTCAGCGTAAACCTTATCCGTCACGAAGCGCTTTAGAGCACGGATGTTAATCGGCTCATCCACCAGTGTGCGGTTGCAGGCATCCTCACAGCGGTGATTGCAGATGCGTCCACAGATTCCCGGGAAAGGGTTATCCATCTTGATCACCCGCATGGCGTCCTGCCAGCGACCTTCCCTGATCAGAGCAATGTATCCCTGTGCGCGCTGGCCCGCCGGACAGGCGTCCCGGCAGGGTGCGATGCCGCGCTTGTCAATGGCAAATGCGTTGGGCACTGCCTGCGGGTAAAGTTTATAGATGGCGCGTTTTTCAGAAAGCGCCTCATTGAATGAATCGGGGACAATAATCGGACAAACCTCAATACAATCTCCGCAGGCTACGCACAGCTCGGGATCGACGTAGCGAGGCTTGTGGCGCAAGCCCACGCTGAAATCCCCAGCAACCCCGCGCACATCGATGACCTCTGTATTAGTCATCACTTCAACGTTGGGATGACACCCGGTCTCCACCAGCTTGGGGGAAATGGTGCACATGGCACAATCGTTAGTAGGGAAAGTCTTATCCAGCTGGGCCATCTTACCCCCGATGGCCGACTTGGTCTCAACCAAAAAAACCTTAAATCCCTGGTCCGCCAGATCCAACGTGGCCTGCATACCCGCGATGCCAGCCCCAACGACCATCACTGCGCCGACGGGTGTTTTTTCAATGGGAGATTGATCAAAACGAATATCGCTCGTCAATGTCATCGTGTTTCCTCTCCAGGCGGGATGTAAATTTATGATGAAAGAGGCGATTAATCCATTATTGTCTTAAGACTTCTCTCTGGGTGCCTGCCGGCCGCGGAAACCGTAACTCTCCTCGACATCGGCATCACCTGATTCTCCTGCTGCACCCTCACCATTTGAGGGATGCCTGGGTTTAATTGGATTAGGACCAAGCTTGCGAATACGATCCACCATAGTCTGCGCGGAAACGGCAAATGTGTGTCCCTGGCTGCCGGACATAAAAAACATCTCCAGACGCTCACCGCCAAGTCCTATCTCGTCCAGAATTTTCTTCGCCCGGCGGACCCTGGCCAGGCCGCGCTCGTTACCACGAACGTGATGGCAGTTCCCAATTGGGCAGCCAACCTGATAAACGCCATCCGCACCTTGCTCGAAAGCTTCCATCAAGTAGCGAATGTCTGTCTTTCCTGTACAAGGAAGGCGCACAAATTTTATATTGGCTGGATATTGAATAAATAATGCACCGGCCGTGTCCGCTGCCATGTACCCGCAGTACACACAGTAAAAAGCCGTGATCTGCGGCTCAAAGGGTTCCGCCGAATGAAGCTTCCCGGGGGGCGATGATCCTTGATGATCGCTCATTGGACGACCTCTTTGGGAATGTAAGCGCCCCAGGACCCGAGCCCTGCGACTGACCTTAACATAATCTGTTCATCTGTGTAGTTCACAAGTTGGATGGCGTTGGCCGGGCATTCACCCGTACAGGTGCCGCACCCCTGGCATAAAGCAGTGTCAATATAAGCTGCGCCGCCTAACTCGCCGACGCCTGAACGCCCATCATCTGGGATCACCTGTGGAATGCTGAACGGGCACACCCGCGTGCACGTCAGACAACCCACACACTTTTCGGGATCCACCACAGCGATCACGCCTCCCAGGTAGAGTTCATCATTAGCCAGCAGGGTCAGCGCCCGGGCAGCCGCCGCCAGCGCGTGGCTGATACTCTCTTCAATGAACTTGGGGTAGTGAGCCATACCCGCCAGGAAGATACCTTCGCGCGTGAAATCCATAGGACGCAGCTTCATCTGCGCCTCTTCATAAAAGCCTTCCGTAGACAGTGGCGTGTGCAGCATGTCCGCCAGTTCACCGGTACCTTCCGAGGGGAGAATCGACATACTGAGCGGCACCACGTCCACAGGCAGTGTCAACATGCGGTTCAGCGACAGGTCGCGTACTTTCACCACCAACCGGTCGTAATCCTCATCGAAAACAACACGTGGGGGATCCTCATCTGTGTAGCGAACAAATACCACGCCGTGCCTTCGCGCCTCAGTATAATACTCCTCGCGAAAACCGTAGGTAACGATGTTCTTGTAGAGCACGGTTACATTGCAATCCGGATTGAACAGCTTGAGGCGGATAGCGTTTTTCATCGTGTTCGTACAGCACACTCTGGAGCAGTAATCCGCTACCCCTTCCGGAGTCACACACTGGATCATCACCACGTCCTTTAGATTCGCGATCTCCTCCGGTTGGTGAACGATCTTCTCCTCCAGATCGCGCTGGGTGATCACCTGCGGATAATCCAACCAGGGGTGCTGGTGCGATTCCCTGCCGCCAGTAGCCACGATAATTACGCCATGTTCGATGTACACATCTTCAGTGGTCCCGTCCGGCAAGCTGGTACAAAGTTCTGTTTGGAAAAAGCCTACATGTCCCTGATGGCTGCCGATCTCTGTGCGAGTATGGGTGACGATGCGCTGGTGAGAACGCACGCGGTTCACGAGGTCGCGCAGCAGCCTTTGGGGGTTGTAGCCTTCTGCAACGTAGTGTATCTTAAGCAGATTGCCGCCCAGCATTTCGGAGCGTTCGACCAGGTGAACGTTATAACCGCTGTCCGCGATCGCCAGTGCGGCCGTCATACCCGACACACCGCCACCGACGACCAGCGCCAACGGACGGAAGCGATGCTTATTCTTGTGCACCGGTTCGGCGACCATAACACGCCCAACAGCAATACGCACCATTTCCATCGCCTTTTGGTTGATAAGGTCCGACTGCCAGCGATGCACCCGGCTGCACTGCTCACGCAGGTTGACTAATTCCATCAAATAGGGATTCAACCCGACCTGTCGTACAGCGCGCTGGAAATGTGACTCGTGCGTGCGGTTGCTGCACGCTGCCAGAACAACCCGGTTCAGGTCAAGTTCCTGTATCTGGTCCTGGATACTGGCGATAGTTTCAGGAAAACAGGCCGTGCCAACGATCTGGGCAGACACAACGCCATCCCAATGGCTCGCCTGGCGGATCAAACTTGGATAGTCAATCACGTCTGATATCGTTTCGGCACACGTACAGGCAAAAACGCCCACACGCGGCGGTTCGCCGCTCACGTCCCGCTCGGGAGGCATATCGTTGGTCGCCAGGAAAGGCCACTCACGGGTGAAAGTGTAGGTATTGAGGCGGTCGTTCAGCAGCCGCATGACCTCCGCTGCCGAACCACTGGCATCGATAATCGTCTCCGCTATCTCTTTGGGAGACGAAAACGCGCCGCATACAAAAACACCAGGACGGGTGGTCTGAAGCGGCTGGAATTTATCGGTCATGCAGAAGCCGTACTCGTTGAGATCAATGTCGAGCACATCGGAGATATGCCTGGCTGAATCTGGGGGCTGCAGACCGGTCGCCAACACCACCATCTCGAACCTCTCCTCGTGCTGCGTTCCATCTGCATCGTAATAACTCAGGATCAGGTCTTTTGAACCCGGATCTTCTCGCACTGTCGAGACCCGGCAGTGGGTATATTGAATGCCGTGTTTCTGGCGAGCGTTCGCAAAGTAAGTGCTGTATTCCTTGTTAAAAGCGCGCTCGTCCATGATAAAGATGCGGCATTCAACATCATTCCCAAGACGTTGTTTTGCCAGCATGGCCTCTTTAGTGGCATACATGCAGCAGATAGACGAACAGAATGGCTGATCCTCGTCGCGAGAACCGATGCACTGCAGCCAGGCGATGGACGCCGGGCGCTGCTGGTCAGATGGTCGTACGACAATGCCTTCCGTAGGACCGGAGCGACTGGCCAGCCTTTCATACTGCATGGCCGGTATTACGTTCGGGTAGCGACCGTAGCCCAGTTCCTCCAGCCCGGATGGATCGTACACCTGGAACCCCAGGGCCAGGATGATGGCGCCCACTTCAACCGATAATAAGCGTGGTTGTTCGTCCAGGTTGATGCAATTGGTCGGACATACTTCGACACATTTACCGCATTCGTCGCAATATGGACCACGATCTATCACGTAAGCATCCGGGGCTGCGCGAGCGGCAACTTTATAGACCGTCTTGCGCGTGGTCATGCCAACCTGGTAATCGTCCGGAAATTCCACCGGGCAGACTTGCTCGCAGTAGCCGCAGCTGATGCAGCGTATTTCGTCAATATAGCGCGGTTCCTGGCGCAGCGATACACTGAAATCACCAGCCTGTCCGGCGATGTCCACGACGTGCGTGTTGGTAAGGATTTCAATGTTGGGGTGCTGGTTTTGTTGTATGTAAGCCGGTGATATGGACGGGCGTGTGCAGCCATAACCGTGGTCCGGTGTTCCCCTGCACAAAACGCAGTCGTGCTGAGGGAACATGTAACCAAGCTGGGCCACGCGCCCGCCTAAGCAGGGGGTTTGTTCCACCAGGTAGACCCTTAACCCGGCATCAGCCATGTCGAGGGCTGCGCGCATACCCCCAATACCACCGCCGACCACCATGGCAGCAGCAGGGCCGGGTCGAGAACCGTTCCGAGAAATGTCTTGAGTCAGCGTACTTGGCATCTATGGCGCTCCGGTGTCGAAGTGTGATGTATAGTACTGCACATATCCTTAAATGACGCCAACCGCCCCCTGTCAAGCGCAGGTTGGGCGGTTGGCAACGATGACGACATCATTGTGGGCCTTCTGCACCAGCAAGTGCTTGGCAGCGATGAGTTTGTGATTAAAGTCACAAGCCACTTACCCGAGCAAATAAAAAAGGTGGTGGCTGCGATGTGAGTAGGTTGGCCCTTCAGTTTCGCGATAACAGCCGTTTGGTTACGGCCCGCGTATTAGATTGGCTACCGATAAAAAAATCTATACCAATTTGATTTTATTGTAGCGTACCAAAATAGGCGTGTCAACGTGATGAATGTCATAAATTTAAGGTGTGATGTGGATAGTGGATTTCTTTTCCTTAGCGGTATCCCCATCTTCATTTTCCACACGCTTATCTACTTCAGAGTCATCCTGGGGTGCTGGTTCCACGCGATCTAAATCAGTATCACTCCACGAAGCAGGGTCATCAAACGGCTCTAAATGTGTAAACACGGTGACGTTTGGTAGTTCAGCTCGGACGTCTGCTTCAATATGTTCCAACAGCTGGTGGCCGCGCTGCACCGACCACGATCCCGGGACGAGAACATGCATGGAAACAAATTTACGCATTCCGGATTGGCGTGTACGAAGCGCGTGAAACTCAACGCCGCTGTGAACGTAGGGGGCTAAAACACTTTGGATTTTATCCCGTTCTTGGAGAGGCAGTGCCGTGTCCATCAATCCCAAGACTGAATTTCGCAGCAGCCGATACCCTGACCAGACAATATTCGCAGCAACGATGAGCGCAATAATGGGGTCCAAACGCTCCCACCCAGTAAACGCTACGATGGCAACCCCAATCAACACCCCTACGGTAGTCCACACATCAGTCAGCAAATGATGGGCATTGGCCTCAAGAGATATCGATTGGTGGCGTTTTCCAACCTTCATCAAGACAAGCGCGACGGCCAGGTTGATCGCAGCAGCCATAATAGAAACCGCTAATCCCAGTCCAACCTGTTCAAGTGGTTGAGGTGAAATGAGCCTGGGAATCGCCGTCACGATGATACTTATGGCTGCAACCAAAATTAACGTCCCCTCAACACCGCTGGAAAAGTATTCCGCTTTGCTGTGCCCGTAGGCATGCTCCTCATCAGCAGGGCGAACGGCAATCGTCAACATAGTCAACGCCATCAGTGCGCCCACAAGGTTGACAACGGCTTCAAGCGCGTCTGATAAGAGACTAACAGAACCGGTAAGATAATACGCAGCAGCCTTGAGGGATATTGTGAGTAATGCCGCCCCTATCGAAAGCCAGGCGAAGCGCGTTAGCGATGGACGATCCTTATTTCCGGTTTTCATGATCCAAGTATGTTACCATCGATGTTGTGCTAATCAGGCAAAGTTCCCCGTAAACTGCGAGTTTCCGGGGAACTAGATAATCAAAGAAAACAGGTTGCAGGTCGGTACGCCCCATATAGGCCGGCGCGATTTTCCTCCGTGTCTTCGATCCAGGCGGTAAAGCCGGGGTCTATTACCAGGGCGGATTTTGCAAGAATACGATCGAAATCGCCGCACAGGCAAAAACACATCCCACTAAAATAACTGCAGCGGCGATAATCACCGCAAGTGTCACTGTATTCCCGCCGCCTTTATCTGTTTCAGTACTCACGAAGGCTTCCTGTACATCTGAGGATGAGATCGGGTGTTCGGCCTGCTCCATTTCTTCGATAAGCTGTTCGGGGGATTTTTGTTCTTCAGTCATTGACGACCTCCTTGAGTATGGGTTAGCGAATTTTATTATACTATTTCGACGGGATCAGGACATAGTGGTGTTAAACAAACCAACATAATTTCAGATTATCCCTTGTCCTCATCACTGAAACTGCGCAAAATCTCTTCCAACTGACCCTGGAACCGCTCCAGCTTCTGCCTGCGTTCTCCGCGCGCCTTGGCAGACGCAGTGCCTATAATGTCAATCACATGTCTCAGGCTGTCAACGATTCCCCACATCTGCTGGTCTTCGAACCCTTCCTGTTCAGAAATATAATCCAGGATGGCATCCAGCCCCCTTCTGTATTTTTTATCCTTACCGATTTTATCCATGACGCCGCTTTGGTCCAGTATTTCTTCCACCTGCTCATGAACGCGAGCAAGGATCAAGGCTGTATTCAATCCTTCCAGGTCTTCTTTCAGTTCCCCAAGCATATCAACACTGGGCACATCCAGCTCAGGGCTCAACTCCAGGTCCAGGATGACGGCTTTAACAGGTGGATCACCAGATTTCACTAAATCCACAATTTCTTCACCCAAGCTGGCCGCGTTGGCGAAATACAATCCCTCATCCGCACGTACAACCAAAAGTCCCGGAACAGTCAGGTGTTCGGGATGCCGCCTGACATCGCCGAAGTTAATTGTACCCGGCTCACGACCAAGAACGCTCAGCTTGGGTTGGCTGGCTCTCACGACTACTGCCAGCAATGAAATGATCACGGCGATCAACAGAGCGACCAGCACCTCAAACAGCAAAACTGCCACCAGCGCAACCGCAGCCAGCCAGAAGTCCACCTTATTCAAGCGGTAAAGACGCTTCATTTCTGATACGTTCATCATACCCAGCACGGCTACAATCACAATCGCCGCCAAGGTCGCTTCAGGCAGGTTGTGGAACAAAGGCGTTAAGAATAACGCCACGATGATTGTGCCTACCGCACATATGATGCCAGCCACCTGCGTTTTACCGCCGGCGCTGTCGTTCGCGGCGGTCTTCGACAGGCTGGTGCCCACCGGGAAACCCTGGAAGATACCGGCTCCCGCATTGGAGGCGCCGATACCGATCAGTTCCTGGTCGGTGTTGATCTGATAACCATATTTGGATGCGAACTGACGCGCAGGCCCGATGGCTTCAGCAAATGCCACCAGTGCGATAGCGAGCGCACCCGGTAGAAGCGCAATAATATCTCCCAGGCTGACATCTGGCAAACCCGGACCGGCGAAGCCCCCTTGGATATCGCCCACAATGTGGACGCCATAATCATACAAAGCGAAAATTGAAACGACCGCGATGCCATAAACCAGGGCGACCAATGCGGCCGGCACTCTAGGCACGAATCGTTCCAAGAGCAGCATCAATACCAGGCTGCTCACACCCACCAGCAAAGTCAGTAAATGTGTTTCAGGCAAATTGATAATGATGTCCCACAAACGCTGGAAGAAATTGCCTTCGATGGCCTCGAACCCGAAAATTTTAGGCACCTGCTTGATGGCAATCACCAGCGCCAGGCCGAACACGAACCCGGTGAGCACGGATTCGGAGAAGAACTGGGACACCCTCCCAAAGCGCAATAAACCGGCCAGGATCGAGACAATACCAGCCAAAATTGCCAGAGCTGCCGCCAGTGTGACATACTCCAATGTGCCCGCTTCGGCTAATGGAGCCACTGTCGCGGCTGTCATCACGGCGATGGTAGAAGAGACGACAATTATCAACTGGCGCGACGAACCGAATATAGCGTAGGCGATCAGTGCCGCCGGGGCACCATAGAAAACCGTCTCCGGCGGTAATCCGGCCAGCTCGGCATAGGCCATGCCCTCCGGGATCAGCAGCGCCAGGACGGTCAAACCGGCGATGATGTCAAATCGCAGCCAACTCTTCTGGTACTTGGGCAGCCACGTCAAGATCGGAAAGAAGGATTTATATGAGCGGGGTTTCTGTTTATGTAGTTGTGATGCTGCGGTCATTCGCTCTCTTTTTCTCCTGATTTTTTCTCCGGTTCATATCACTGCCAAGAATGGAAGAGTTACAAAGAATTTCTAAAAAAACATCCACCGTCGAAGCGCACTCTCCTTACGCAATCTCCATCAGAGCCTCCTTTCTCTAATCCAAATATTGGCATAAGATCAAGCGTATCCATCCGGAGTTGGAGAGGCGATAATTTTCACATTATAGCATGATGAGAACAGCGCTTAGTAAAGATATGTTATTAAGTATTC
>Ga0209013_10000923_pt1 | contig 26938 bp, 27 predicted proteins | sample Cruoilmetagenom2_FD_187291 | JGI IMG/M metagenome (GOLD analysis project Ga0209013, IMG submission 187291) | Oil polluted marine microbial communities from Coal Oil Point, Santa Barbara, California, USA - Sample 2 (SPAdes) (version 2) | ecosystem: Environmental > Aquatic > Marine > Oil seeps ...
TCGTATTGCCGAAGATGGTTATCTTCCAAATATTCTTAGCAAACGAAAAGAACATATTCCTACCCATGCTATCACAGCTATGGCAGCGACAGCAACACTGTTGATCCTTGTGGGAGGTTTGAGACTTATTTTGGAGTTTGGAAGTATTACATTCTTACTGGTTTCTCTGCTGATGGCTATTGCTAATTTTAAGATAAGAAAACAAACAAACTCATCTACACTCTTTACCATCATCTCTATGCTTGGTCTATTGATAGGGGTAACCCTCATTCTCTTTTATGAATTCAAGACAGAGCCGGACCAATTGTTCTTTATTGCAGGTCTTTATGCTGTTTTGAGTATAGGAGCACGGGGTTATGCCAAGGTGCAAAAAGTAGTATAATATATATTCAGTACATAACTGAATATGTACATGATATAAAAAGATTAAGGATAATTTAAATGAGTAAAAGCAATTTAAAACATTTAGAAACGATCAAAGAGAATATTGATAAGTCGGGTACATTGAGCCAGGAAGAGAAAAGTGATTCTATGAAACGCATAGAAGAGTGGTATGCGGAAGATCAGGCATGGGAGGCACTTATGGTTGAACTTAGTGAAATTTCACCAAAAGTAAAAACAGTTCTGTCAGATCTGGGTCTACTTTAAACCTTATTTACCAGTGATAAAGTGTCAATATTATAGAAACTTTTTAATTCATTATAAAGTTCCGGAAAGTTTCTATATAAACTATGTGGAGATTCAAAAAATCTCTCTGTAAGCACAGCAAAAAATTCCGCTTCATTAGTAGCCGCATAACTTCCAAGTAATTTGTATTTACCCCAATTCCTATTTTTTAACGCAATCTTATTTAGTTTTTGATAATCAGAGAAGAGTACATTGGTCCATTCATTATATTTTGAATTTTCTATAGGTGGCACTCCATCTATTTCTCCATCCATGAAATCTATTTCATGTGCAAACTCATGCACTATGACATTATCATGTCTTAAATGGTAAGCTTCATATTTTGCATCATGCCATACCAGGACTACAGTATCATTTACAGACTGGCCATCAATAACAAAATTTTCTTTAGTATAAATGCCTCCATTATTCCTCACATCTTTGAGGATGACAGGAGAAGGGTAGAGTATAATAGTTTTAAGATTATCGTAACAGTTTTCTGTTTCTATATGTAAAAGCAGCAGGCAGGCATAAAATGCAATGATGATTTTCATTTCATCTGTAAGATCCATATTTACTCCAATAAAATCTTTTGTATAGATGAAAAGAATAATTGATCTTTCAATCTTTTCTTTATCTTCCTGGGAAAGATTTTTATAATGTGCAGTTTTGAGTAATAATTTCTTATGTTCGGGCTTGAACTCTATTTTGCTTATTTCCTGAAGTCGTTTTTTTCTTCTAAAGGACATGAACGTATAAATAACTATTGTACCTGCTCCCAGTACAATGAGAAAATATATGAGATTAATATAATATTGCATTTTAAAAACTATAGAATGGTTGATCTTTTTATAGTTTTTTTCTTCATTTTTGAATACTTTTAAGATAATGGAACATGGTTATTTCTCCAAAAAATGGTCCGAATATGTTAAAAACAGGTATAAAATTAAAGAGTACAGTGATGAAACTTATCATCCAAAGAGCAAATTTATGTTGCTTTATCTCTTCTTTTTCCACTTTTTCATAAGCCAATGCAGCAGAATTATAACTCATAGTATCTTTGACCAGCCACATCCACAATGCGATCTGAACAACAATATTGAGTAGAGGAATAAAAAGAAGCGGAAAAGCAATAAGTGAAAGTACAATAAAAATAAAACTATCTTTGATGGTATAGCCTACGGAGCTAAAAATATGATCTCGGGCAACTTCATCTTCTTGGAAATGTCTCTCCTCTACAGATGCAATAAGAGGCTCGCTAAACAGACTGGCTACAAATACCATGGTTACAACAATAGCATTATAGATAAGGTAGAAACCTATTAAAAATGCTATCCCTTTCTCTACTGTTTCAAAAGGAAGCCAGGTTAAAAGCTGTAAGAATTGGTGATAGAGATAGTCACCTTTAAAGAACCAGATGATACCCCAAAAAACTGCACTTCCTATGGCAACTAAAATTGAAAAAGAAGTATACTTTTCTTGAGAAACATGACGTAAAATAAAGTTTCCAAAAAAGGCAAAGATCAAGGCAAAAGTAAGAAGTACCAACTGAAGCCAAAGGAAGGTTGAAAGCATCCATGCTCCGTTGGATCGAACCATTGAAAAAGGTACCAGTTCTAATATTCGGCTGCTTAAAGCAATTAAGTGATCCCAGAGTAAAAACCCTAACCCTACCCATAAGATAGTGACCAAAATACCACTGATAAGGGTATATTTCATCGTATTCCAGGTTAAAATCTCTTTGAATCCAAATAAGATTGCTTTCATAGTATTTTTCATTTTATATCCTCCTCTATTCTAAACATAAACATATCAAATGCTCCGCCAAACACCATCTATAATACTGAAAAAAGACCAAAAATCACAATCATAGTCGAAATGGATGCAAATTCCAATTTTATAACAATAGACTAAATCTACTTTCTATTTAAATATTATAAGCCTAAAAGTTAAATGAAAAATTAATTAAAAGGCATCTCTAAAGATATATTACCTCTTCATGCTCTACAATATGTACCTTCTGATGTAAAGCATTCTCAAGTACACTGCGTAAGATCACCTGCTTGTCCTCTCTGGCCGCTCCATAGGAATTTATAATAAAAAAGAGCTTGGGTTTATGTACGAAAGTTGAGTTACTAAAGATAAATTCGGAGTAGTTCATTACAATTATGCTAAAATACTTCTATGCATTAGTATTATAAAGGAATATTTTGAAAATAGCAGATAAAAAAGCATTAAAACGAGAATCTATTATCCAAACTGCACTACAACTTTTTTCATCTAATGGTTTTCATAAGACAACTATTCCTGATATTGCCGCTAAGCTTCATATATCTGTGGGAAACGTTTATAATTATTTTTCATCTAAAAATATTTTGGCACAAGAGATCATTAAGTACACATCCGAGGCTTTGGGAGAAAAGATACAAGTGGTTAATATGAGTGATGCTTCCGCCGAAGAAAAGATACATGAAATTGTGATGATCTATTTTACAATGTCAAAGGAAAAACCAGAGATGATCGAGTACTTTTTACGGGTTTATCTTTCAAATCGTGATGTATTTACAGATGGTTGTGACGGTATGGTCTGTGTTTCCGGGTTTATCACGGAAATTATGATTTTTTTTGATGATGCTGTTTCTTCCGGAGAATTGCGTAATCAAGACTTTTTTTCTGCTTTTGGACTCTTTATGGGTTATTTGGGTGGAATGGTATTTCTCAAAGGAGAGGATGTACTGCCAAAAGAAATAGAGTTTTATATAGATGATATTTCTCGTAATATTTATAATGCACTAAAAGCAGAGTAATATGATTACAGAGTCATATAAACCTAAACTTTTATGGCTTCAATCTATTACTTGCAATGGAAATACACACTCTTTCCTTAACCATCCGAATCTTTTTTCCATCCTTTCTCATTTTGAAATCATGCATCATCCTGTGCTTGAAGGTGCCTATACGATGGATGATGTTATTAAAGGTACTGTAGCATGTGATGTACTTATAGTGGAAGGGTCATTTACTGAAACTAAATTTTTGAAAGCTGGTGTAGAAGTCTCATCACTTATGAAAATCTATGCAGATAAGGCCAAACACATTATATCAGCAGGAACATGTGCAACATTTGGAGGGATATTTAAACAAAAAGATCCTGAGAATATTTCTGGGTTTTGTTTTGATTTGGAAGAGAAAACAAGCCGTTATGTACAGTATGCATCTAAGCTTATCTCACTTCCAGGCTGTCCTGTCCATCCTAAATGGCTCTCTTATGTACTTCTGATGATTGCCAATAATACTAAAATAAATATCGATAACTTACATCGTCCAGTGGAGCTCTATGGCTATACGGTACATACGGGCTGTACACGCAATGAATACTTTGAATGGAAGATAGATGCCAAAAACTTTGGACTCAAAGAGGGCTGTCTTTTTTATGAGCAAGGGTGTCAAGGTCCATACACAAGAGGAAGTTGTAACAAGATACTTTGGAATGACACCAGCTCAAAAACACGTGTAGGTACACCATGTTTTGGTTGTACTGAACCTAACTACCCGCAAGAATCACTCTTTAGAACCAAAACAAATATGGGTATACCAGCGAAGATGCCACTTGGTATCCCAAGGCGAGCTTATTTGATATTGACAGGTGTGGCGAAAAGTTTTAAAATCAAACGTTTTTCAGAAAAATTGTTGGAGTATGATAAGTGAAAAAATTACAGATAAGACAACTCATAGAAAAAATAGAAGGTGAAGCTGAACTGGACTTTACCTTTAATGATGGTCTTATAGAAGATGTAAAAATTAACTTTGGATTTTACCGAGGTATAGAAGAGATACTTAAAGGCAAAGATGCCAGAGATGCTTTAGTCATTACACCTCGTGTATGTGGCATCTGTAACCATGCACATCTGCTTGCTGCGGTAAGAGCCATAGAAAATGGATATGAGAATGCAGGTCTAAAGGTAAATCTTTCTTCCAAGGCCAATGATATACGAGAATTTACCTTAGCTTGCGAACTTATACAGAACCATGTGAAATGGTTTTACATGACCATACTCCCGCAATTAGAAGCTTATATTTACCAGAAAAGTGATGAGAACTATGCTATTAAAGCGACATATTTTGCATCGAATATCACTAAGGCTTTAGCTATTTTTGCAGGGCAGTGGCCACATTCTTCTTATGCTGTGCCCGGTGGTGTCACCTGTGATCCTACACATTTGGATGTGATGCAGGCAAAAAGCCTTATAGATGAAAGCATTACATTTTTTGAACAAGTTATGACTGGACTCTCTTTAGAATCGTATCTAAACATTGATTCTGTTTCTGATCTGCATAAAATTCAAGGTGATCTAGGGAAAGTACTTTATAAGATGGGAAGCCATGGGATGGCCAAAATGGGACAAAGTCACGATAAATTCATAGTTTTTGGTGATTGCATCCTTTCTAAACCTGGTAAATCCATTGTGACTACAGTTTCTAATGTAGATATCCGTTATGTTGAAGAGGCTTTACAGTCCGGTACTGTGGCAAAAGCTGTAAAGTATAAAAATAAACTCTATGAAGTGGGACCCTTGTCCCGTGGTATGGTAGCTAAAACACCTATTATAAAAAGCTTTCATAAACGCTACAAAGATTCACTTCTTACACGTGTATTTGCTCGTATGCATGAAGTGGCACTGCTTTTAGACTACAATAAAAAGCTCTTAGATAATCTACAGCTAGATGAACCTTCCTGCATACTCGATTCCGATGTAGGATTCTATGAGTTTGAGGGGGTAGGTGTTGTTGAAGCTGCGCGTGGCTCACTCATACATAAAACGACTGTGAAATGTGGTGTCATTACAAACTATGACATCATTACGCCTACACAGTGGAATCTTAGTCATGGTACAAAAGATGAACAAGGTGTAGCGATAGAGGCAATGATAGGTTCACAATCTATGGAAGAGGCGACTTTCATCTTTCGTACATTTGATGTTTGTTCTGTCTGTACGACACAATAATTATAAATCATACAGTTTTATTATATCAGTAAATCTTATGTTTAAGAATCAATAAACTTAACGTTTTTCTAAAAATGAATGATTATTCAATTTAATCTAAGCTTACTTTCCTTAGAATAACTAATAGGTATTCAATTTTTTAAAGGAGAGTAGAATGAATAAAGATAAAGAAGAATCTGTAAAGAAACTCTTTACGGCAGAAAGTGCAAAAGTAGAGACTAACAAAGGTGATGCTTTTTATGATGAGTTGTATGACAGATGCAGAGCAAGATTGGATGAGTTGAAAAAACTCAAGCCACTCAATAACAGAATGGATTTCATGCAAAGTGTCACAGACGAAGGTCTTGAGAGAAGAGATTTTCTCAAATGGGCTTCGGCTACGACAGCTATGCTTATGCTACCGGCTTCTTTTACTCCATTGGTTGCTGAGGCTGCAGTGATGATGAACAGACTCCCCGTTATTTGGATAGAACTGCAGGATTGTGCCGGTAATTCTGAAGCACTCATACGAAGTGACGGACCTAAGATCGATGAAATTATTTTAGATATTATTTCCCTGGAATTTCATGAAACACTGATGGCTCCATCTGGACACCAGGCAGAAAAACAGCTTGAAGATGCTGTGGAACACTTTAAAGGAAATTACCTGCTTTTTGTTGAAGGTGCTATACCAAGAGGTATTGATGGCCAGTACGGTACGATTGGTGCCAAAGCCGAGACCTTCATAGACCATACGCTCAGACTTGCCGAAAATGCCGTAGCAGTTGTTGCTGTTGGTTCTTGTGCAACCTTTGGCGGTATCCCTGCAGCAGCTCCGAATCCTACAGATGCTGCAGGTGTAATGGATGTAGTTCAGGGTAAACCAATCATCAATATTCCTGCCTGTCCTGCCAACCCGTCCAATATGGTTGGTGTACTTCTTCATTATGTATTGACAGGAAATATCCCTGAACTTGACTCACTTTTAAGACCAAAATTTGCATTTGGGTATAGAATCCATGACAACTGTGAAAGACGTGCACACTTTGATGCAGGTGAGTATGTGGAAGAGTGGGGAGATGAAGGTGCCAAAAACAACTTCTGTCTCTACAAGATGGGATGTAAAGGTCCTATGACATTCAATAACTGTTCTATTATTCGTTATAACGAAGGTGTGAACTGGCCTATTGGTGTAGGGCGTGGATGTATCGGGTGTTCTGAACCTGATTTTTGGGACAAGTATGCCTATGAAAGACCTATGGCAAATGCCAACATCAAAGCACCGACAGGTGGGGTTGAAAAAAGCGTTGATGAATTTGGTTTAGGTCTATTAACGGCAGCAGGTATCGGTATCGGTATTCATGCTGCAGCTAGTTTTGTAGCAGGTAAAAAAGAAGATGGAGGAGAAGCATAATGCCAGAAAATAATGCAACAGTTGAGACAACTGGAACAGTAGAAGCAGTAGTACCGGTTACTGAGGAAAAAGGTTTTCACAAAAGTGATGCAAATGGGAACAAACACATTATTGTAGATCCTATTACAAGAATTGAAGGTCACTTAAGAATTGAAGCAGTGATTGACAGCAACAATAAAATTGTAGATGCCTGGAGTTCTTCTACCATGTTTAGAGGGATTGAGACGATCGTAAAAGACAGAGATCCAAGAGATGTTGGTTTGATGACTATGAGAATATGTGGTGTATGTACAGGTACACACTACCAAAGAAGTATTGAAGCAGTTGAAGATGCGTTTGACATTACCATTCCTAAAAATGCAAGATTGGTAAGAAACCTTATTCAGGGAGCATTGTATGTACATGATCACTTGGTGCACTTCTATCATCTCCATGCACTGGACTTTGTAGATGTTGTAGCTGCGACAAAAGCAGACCCAACAGCCACAGCAGCAGAAGCACAGAAATGGGCTGATGTTTCAGGGCATAAACCGTATATCTCAGGTGCAGCTGATTTTAAAGCCATCCAAGACCGTATTGTCAAGTTTGTAAAAGAGGGTCGTTTGGGTATTTTTGGAAATGGTTACTGGGGAAATCCAAACTATAAACTGACACCTGAGCAAAACCTTATTGGGGTAGCTCACTATCTAAAAGCACTAGATGTGCAAAGAAATCTTGCAAAGATGCAGGCGATCTTTGGTGGTAAGAACCCACATCCTCAATCTATTGTTGTAGGTGGAGTTACTTGTGTTCAGGATATTAAAAATCCTGCAAGAATTGCTCTGTTTAAACAGCTTCTTGTTGATGGGAATGACTTTATTAAAGGTGCTTATCTTCCGGATGTTTATATGGCAGGTACAATGTATGCAAAAGAAGCGACAGATGGAAATGCAACGTTTCATGCTTCAAAACACAAAGGTGCTTTAGGTAAAGAGGTAGGCGGTACCGGCGGCGGTATTTTGTCTTATATGACTTACGGTGACTTCAGACTGGATGATACAGGATTCTACAAAGCAGACACATTCTTTAAAAGAGGTGTGGTTCTTGATGGTGACATTACAAAGTTACATGTACTTAATGAAGACAAGATTACTGAAGATGTAACTCACTCATGGTATGAAGGAACTGGTGCTCCGGAACATCCGTATGATGGAACAACCAACCCGAAATATACAGGACTTGATAAAAAAGACGATGGTTATGCCTACTTGAAAACAGAAGAGAAATACTCTTGGATCAAGTCTCCACTCTATGATGGCAAAAAAGTAGAAGTTGGACCTTTGGCTCGAATAGTTGTTGGATATGTCGGTGGTGATGAGCGTACCAAAAAATATGCAGGTAACTTCCTGAAACGATCAGGTCTGCCTTTGACTGTACTCTTTTCCACTGTAGGAAGAACAGCTGCCCGTGCTATTGAAACTGAGATGATCGGTGATGCAATGGTAGGTTGGGTAGATGAACTTGCTAAAAATGCTGCTATGGGTGACTTAAGTACTTGGACTGAGTTTGATTTTGATACAGTCTCTAAAGATGCTAAAGGTAGAGGTATGGCAGAAGCACCAAGAGGTGCTTTAGGACACTGGATGCGTATTGCAGATGGAAAAGTAAAAAACTTCCAGGCAATTGTTCCTTCAACTTGGAATGCAGGACCTAGAGGACCAAATGGTGAAGTTGGTGCTTATGAAGCTGCTATTATTGGTACGGTAGTTGCAAACCCGGAAGAGCCACTTGAAATTATTAGAACCGTTCATAGCTTTGACCCTTGTATCGCTTGTGCAGTACACGTGGTGGACACAAAAGGTAAGGAGTTAGCTGTGTATAAAGTTGACCCTACTTGTACATTCTAAGGAGGACATGATGTCTAAACCAGGATATAAACAAGTCAAGCGTATGACAGCTTTTATGAGGATCAACCATTGGGTTGTTGCTATTTGTATGGTTGCAGCAGTTATAACAGGTCTTTATATTGGACATCCTTATTATCAGAGTTTTATAGCAGACCCTGCGGTGGATAAGTATATTATGGCTTGGAATAGATGGATACATTTTATGGCGGCTATTATTTTTGATGTGAGCAGTATTGTTGTAGCCTATTTGTATTTCTTCTCAAGATTTGAAAAACCTTATAAAAAATTAATACCTACATGGAGTAATATTAAAGAGTTTGTTGCTGTTTTGATAAACCTCTTAACATTAAACAGAGTCAAAAAATTTGATTCTTCACATGCGGATAGTTTTAACGCGGTATTTTTCTTTATTTTCCATCTACTATTATTATGGATGCTTTTAAGCGGATTACAGCTTTATGTACATGGATTAGAATCAGGAATAAGCAGTATTGGTGCTTGGTGGCCATGGATATTGCATGTAGCAACAGACTGGACAGTGCCTGCGAGTTCATGGGTGGTAGGTTCAACGGCTACTGGAAACAATATTATGGATGTACGTATTTTACATCACATAAGTATGTGGCTGATCATTATCTGGGTCGTATTCCACATCTACTATCAGGTATGGAGAAGCATCTTCTGGAAAGAGGGTGATATTGCCATTGTTGTAGGTGGTAGTAAGTTTGTAAAAGAGGATAAAGAAGCATAGAGCTTCTTTACTAAAAATTTTTCTTGACATATGAAAAAATAGCACTCATCGGTATAGGAAATATTATGTTCCATGATGAGGGTCTTGGTGCGTATTTGGTAAAGTATATCGAAGAGAATTATGAAGAACATCCAAAACTAACTATAGTTGAGGGTGGTACTTTAGGGTTTGCTTTGATGACGTATTATCAAGAGTATGACAAAATCATTGTAGTCGGTACTGGGTCCAAAGAGGGTTCGGTGGGGACTATAGCATCTGAAAATGCCGAACAAGTGATGGCAAATGAAGATGCCACACGTAAGACGGCAAATGAAGTAGAGATAACAATGATGATAGAGATATGCTCTTTCCATGAAGAGATGGGAGAAGTCCAACTTATTACTATGGTGCCTCATGACATTATAGAAGTAAAAAATGGTATGACTCCTGAAGCCCTTGCTCATATGCCAAAACTCGTAGATGCAACAATAGAAGAGTTGAAAAACTCTGGTATCATACTTAGAAAAAAAGAAGAAAGTGTATTGATTGAAAGCATTATCGATACTTGTGCAAACCCTAAAGTATCAGATTTTAATGACATGAAGGCATTATAGTATCATTGTTTAGTACACAGCCGGATGTGAAGTAAAGTATTCTTTTTGTTGAAATTTTATTAATAATTTAGCACGCATACCTCCAAATTTGCATAGAAATATTTTTGCTTCTGCTTGTGTAGTAAACAAGACACCCACAAGGAATATAAATGTATTTTATCTTTGAGATTGCATTCTCTTCAAATAAAAGCTACATTGCAGAACTCATAAGAGCCTATGCAACACAGGAACAAATAGTAGTAGAGGTGCTTCAAACTACAGATAAAATTGTTATGACTTTTAACAAAGATGATGAAAAATTAGAAAAGTTTTTACTAGGTATTGATTCTGTATTACCTGCTTCACTCTTTTTAGGAAAAGGGAAACATTATTTTTCTGATGAAAAACCTAAATTGATGCCTGTGGCTAAAAGCAATTTACCAGTAAATATTGCACCATGCCCTACGTGCCAAAAAGAGATGTTTGATGTGAGTTCGCGTAGATACTACTATCCGTTTACATCATGTAACCACTGTGGTTCCCAACATCCATTTCTTAGCAAATATCCTTATGAGCGGGCCAATACCACGATGAAATTTCTCATGCCCTGTACGGACTGTACAGAGGAAGCAAAAAACAATGCACTGCGTATAGACTATCCACTCATTTCCTGTATAGAATGTGGTATATCGATTCGTATGTTGGACAAAGAGAGTGAACATTTAGCCCTAAATAAAGGGGATTTTAGAAAACTTTTTGAAGTCAGTGCGCGTGCCATTGCAGCAGGTAAAAAGGTATTGATGAAAACAGCACATGGATACAGAAGGTTTTTTAAGCCTACGGTAGCGTATAGCCCTGCAACAAGTACACTACTTATGGCTGACTCAAGCGGCTTTAACAGTCATTTGATGATGGTTATCCAAGAGTTTAATGCACTGCTGAGTATTGAGCGTCCCTTACTTAGAGTGGCAACAAAAAGTGATGAGATAAAAGTACTTTATGGTTCATCGGTACTTGTGAAATATCCAGATGACGGTATGACAATGCTCTTAGCACGCGAAGTGATCAATACAGGATTGGAGTATATCGCCTACGAGACCTGTGATAAAGATGTGGATGCAGACTTTTTGGTAGACTTTGATATGCCTCTCAATAGCCAAAAAGATACCAAGATATTTATCAACCAAGATACAAAACTTTTTGTTTCCGGTGAACGTATCCTCTTCCCTGCACAGGTACAGAGCAACAAAGACAGAGTAACGGTCGCACATGATCTGGCATGTGTCAAAGTTGATGATAAAAGTATTATTGATTCACTCGAGGTCTTTGATGCAGTTTCAACAGAAGAATTATATATGCTGGAAGGCGAAGATTTTGAAGGCGGACATGCCAGGGAACACAGTTTTGAACAATACAAAGCTTCCATGATGTCTGTACTGGCAGAACATCATAAAGTAGGACAAAAAGCCATAGGTGTGCACTTTGATGGAACACTCAATTTTCTCTACTATAATGGCAAACAAGTCATCAACGCTGTACCTGCTATACCATTTGAATCAGATAACCTTTGGGAAAAAATACGCACATTAAGAGAAGGCTCAGATAGACTGGTAGAGAATTATAAAAAATTATATCCAGAAATATGGGAACGTCTTGATAACCTAGAAGGGGATATGGACATTTTTGAAGTAACAGCCATTACTTTAGGACTAGAAGATGAGAGTTTTGAAGGTATCTCTGCAGAAGCACTAAGCTTTTTAGGAAAAGGTGGACTTCAAATAGACACCAGAGTCAAAGACAACCGTTTTGATAACTATGCATTTTTAACGTCTATTATGTCTTATCAGCTTGGAGATGTTGAAAATAACTTTATGTGTTACAGTATCTATGAGTCATTTGGAGACTACATAGGTGAAATCGTTCCTCAGCTCATAAAAAAAGTCAATACACGTACTGTTGTGCTTACGGGAGAAACCTTTGCCAACCAGTCACTCTATGGTAGAATACAAAGAACACTGGGGCAATACAGTCCTCTTATGAATAAAAATTTCCCTATAGGCAAGGAGAATGCGGTACATGGAGCTTTGTACTTATAAAATAACTATTACAGGTACAGTACAAGGTGTCGGCTTTCGTCCTTTTATTTATGCCTTAGCTCAACGTTATGTAGCCACAGGAACAGTGAGTAATAATAGCAAGGGGGTTGAGATACTTCTCAACACAGATACTCTGACACTCAATCAATTTCTTACTGCCATTGAATATGAATATCCCCCATTATCTTCCATAGATAGCATACAGCATGAAGAACTAGCATACCAAATATTTGATGATTTTCAAATTATACAAACGCAAGAAGCAGGAGAAGTAACTGTTAATATTCCTCCAGATGTTAGCATATGTTCGGAATGTGAAAAAGAACTTTTTGATCCCTCCAACCGTCGTTACGGCTATCCATTTATTACCTGTACCCATTGTGGTGTACGTTACTCGATCATTTATGATTTACCCTATGATAGAGTAAATACTTCTATGAAATTTTTTGAGATGTGTAAGGCGTGTGAGGAGGAGTATCACAACCCCTTGGATAGACGCTATCATGCACAGCCAATAGGATGTTGGGATTGCGGGCCAAAATTATTATTACATGATACTGTAGGGGCATCCCTTGTGGGTGCCCTTGATAAGACAGTTGAACTTCTAAAAGAAGGAAATATTGTAGCAGTAAAAGGGGTGGGTGGGTATCACCTTATGTGTGATGCAACGAATGAAGAAGCTGTAGCTAGACTGCGAGAACGTAAGCAACGACCTGCAAAGCCTTTTGCTGTGATGGTGAAGGATATGGATATGGCGAGAGAGTTAGCTGATATCAATGCGTTGGAAGAACAAGTATTAACTTCTAAAGAGAGACCGATAGTTCTTGTCGGGATGGGGGCAACCCGACCTACGGGCATTGCTCCAAATATCTCACGGATAGGATTATTTTTACCTTATACTCCACTACACCTTCTCATATTAGACAAGCTCAATCGTCCACTTGTGGCTACATCAGCTAATGTTACAGATGAACCAATCTGTACAAATTTAGAGGATTTGGAAAAGTTACAGGGTGTATATGACTATATATTGGAGCATAATCGTGACATAGTCAATGGCTGTGATGATTCGGTGGTAATGGTGGTCAAAAAGAAACAAATTATTCTCAGACGAGCACGTGGATATGCACCTGTTAGCATAAAGCTACCTTTCGAGTTAGAGCATAAGGTGTTGGCACTGGGAGCCAACCAAAAGAGTACCATCGCCATAGGTTTTGACAACCAAGTGATACTCTCTCCTCACATAGGAGACTTAGATAGCATTGGTTCGGTGGAATATTATAAAAAAAATATAGAAACCTTAGAACGAATGTATGATTTTAAGCCAGATGTCATAGCACATGATATGCACCCTCAGTATGAGTCTACAAAATTAGCAAAAGAGTTAGTCCTTCAACAAGCTCAGGAACCTAATAATCAATCGGTGACTAAGCTTGTCGAAGTCCAGCATCATTATGCACACATACTTGGTGTAATGGCAGAAAAGCAAATAACAGGAAAAGTCTTTGGTGTAGCATTTGATGGGACTGGATATGGGGATGATGGGAAGCTTTGGGGTGGAGAGTTTATGGTGTGTGACTATGAGGGATATGAGCGTGTAGCACACCTAAACTACTTCAAACTCTTAGGAGGATCTAAAGCCATCAAAGAGCCTAAACGTGTAGCACTTTCCTTACTTTTTGACCTCTATGGTGAGGATGCTCTCAATTTAGATAACCCCACTACCCAAGCATTTTCAGAGCTAGAACTCCGTAGCTATTATATTGCATGGAAAAAAGGACTTAATGCGCCTTTGAGTTCTTCCGTAGGTAGACTTTTTGATGCTGTGGCTTCACTATTGGGTGTATGTCAAGTGATGAGCTTTGAGGGCGAGAGTGGTATGCTGCTTGAAGAGTTGTTTGATGGTTCAGTGGTAGGACACTATAGTTTTGAATATGAAGTTGAAAAAATAGATATTCTACCTATGCTAGAAGAGATATTATTTGAGAATGACACTACAGTAGCTGTCTCAAAGTTTTTCCATACTTTAGTAGAGATAATTACTGTAGTCTATGCTCCGTATGATTTACCATTGGTGTTGAGTGGAGGGGTGTTTCAAAATAGGATACTTTTAGGGGTGGTGTTTGAGAGATTTCCTGATGCCATCATTTCCAATGCAATTCCACCAAATGATGGAGGGATTGCTTTGGGACAGGTGGTATCTTCTTTAGTCTTCGAGTAAAAAATTCAAATCCAACTTCTCAGGATTTGCATGTGTCCCATCACAATAGGGTGTACATGTACTGTTTTTACATAAACAGAGTAAAGCTTCAGAATTACGTGTAGCAATGAATTCTTTTGGTTTGAACTGAGTACCTTTGTGGCTTCCATCACATAGTACACCATCGGTACTGTTTCCACAGGTACAAAAATGATAAGTTTTTCCTTTTTCCAGGTAGGTTTTTACGGGATGTTTCATACTTTATCCTTTATGAGTATCTTATCGAAGTAGGCTTAAGTATGTAATGAATACTTATTCAGTAATATTAAATATAAAACGATTTATAATAAAATTTAGGACTAAAAGGAGTTCAAGTGAAGCTAGATAAAACATCACAAAGTCAAGTGACTTACGAAGCATTACAAGATAGTGGTACTTTAGGTAGAAGAGATGCATTAAAAATGATGGGTATAGGAGGTGCATCTGCTCTCATGGGTATGCCTCCACATACAAAAGCAGATGAAAACCCTACTAAAAGCGAAAAGAATGTAAAGGTAGTAGTTGTAGGTGGAGGGTCCGGAGGAATTATGGCATTAAGTAGACTTCGCAGGGCTTTACCACATGCTGATATTACAATCATTGCGCCAAATGAAACACATCTTTATCAGCCAGGACAGATTTTTATGGCAGCAGGGCTTTATACCCTGGATGATATTGTGAAAGACAATAAAGATTTTATAGATGACTCTGTGCATTGGATAAAAGATGAAGTTGCTTCATTTGATCCGGATAATAATAAAGTAACCACACGCGCAGCTAAAGAGATAGACTATGATGCTATGGTAGTGGCAACAGGTGTGGCATATCATTATGATTGGATCAAAGGTCTCAAAGAAGAAGATATAGGTACTCATGGTATCTCAAGTGTTTATCTATGTGACTTTGAAAAAGGGACAGCAGATGGGGGAGAAATAACATGGGAATGGTTTGAAGCACTCAAAAGATCTGCAGCTTCAGGTGAAAAACCAACTGCTATTTACACCGCACCAAGCACATCCATCAAATGTGGTGGGGCGCCACAAAAAATACTTTATTTGAGTGCAGACCACTTGAAGAAAGAAGATTTAAGTGCAAACTTTGTCTATGCAACGGCTAAGAGTAAACTTTTTTCTCTTCCTGAGATCGATAAATCTTTGACAAACATACAAAAAGGCTATGATACCATAAGCAATAAATTTAGACATAACCTTATAGCCATAGATGTGAATAATAAAGTCGCAACCTTTGAAGAAACCTATGAAATAAAAGGTGCCTATGATGAGGACTTGGAAGAGTATGATACGACAGAAGCCAAACGTCAGGTGAAAATGCCCTATGATTTTATTCATATTGTCCCACCTATGGGAGCATCACAAGCGCTAGTTGACTCCAAACTCGGATGGCAAAAAGGAACGGCAAAAGGATGGTTGGAAGTAGATCAGGAAACCTTACAACACAGAAGGTATCCAAATGTCTTTGGTATAGGAGATGTGTGTGGTATACCATTGGGTAAAACAGGTGGAACTGCGAGACATCAAGGTCCAATCGTTGTTGAAAATCTTGTATCTCATTTGGAAGGTAAGGCTATAAAAGAGAAATTTGACGGATATACAGTTTGTCCTCTTAAAGTGGCATATGGAGAGATCGTTATGGCTGAATTTAATTATGATGGACTTGCACCAACCATGCCATTTCTTGATCCTGCACAACCACGTATGTTTTGGTGGGCATTTGATATATATATGCTTAAGCCTATGTACTGGTACCTGATGCTTAAGGGATGGTTTTAGACTGTTGGCATAGTGTTAAACCGCCACTCCGCCTCTTTCAAATAAAAGATAAACTGCTCATCGCTCACACCTTTATACTGAAGTATGAACGTTTCAAAGTACTCCCAAAACTGTGTAATAGTACTTTGTGCTTTTGAGAGTTTGGATATTTTGTTGAATTTTAGATACTTAAGTAAGAGTTTTTGTGCTTGATCTTCTTTGCTTTCAAGTAAAGAGCGTTTGGCTCTAGGCATCATGATATTGTATACCTTGTCTTCATAAGAGAGGGTGAGGAAGTGTTGGAGCTTGTCTATGTTCTCTTCTACTTTTAGAATTTTTGGTAGATAAAGATACTCATCATATCCCGTAACTCTGTGACTGTTATATTGATACATTTCATCAGCATAGAGGGCAATGTTACGTCTGAATTTTTTATAATATTTTTGTACAGTGACAAAGTGCATACCAGTCTGAAAACTTGCTTCTCTTGCATTGTATCCTTCTGTAAAGTGTGTGTATAAGATTTTCTCTCTAGCTATTTTTCTTAGACTAAACTTACGTTTACATTTCCCACATTTTTGTTGTTTATCGGCCAATGTGTAGGTATAAGGATGTTCACAATAGATACATTTCATAAAAAACTATAACATTTAGTCCTTAAAATAGAGTAGAAAGTAATTTTTTAATGACTACTTAATGATTAAAGACTATCATAGTTATTAGATATATAGTATTAAATGTTATAAAGGAGGAAGCATGGAATTATCATTATTTGTGATTTTTTGGTATGGCATACTCCATGCTTTTGGTCCTGACCATCTTACTGCTATAGCAGACTTCTCCATAGGAAAAAACAAACGTAAAACGCTTCTCATTACTTCACTCTTTGCTATAGGGCATGGACTTAGTCTTTTTCTTTTTGCAAAAGTATTAGAGTCTGTAGCCATCTCTCATGAAATATTGGCTTATGGAGATATTATCTCTGCGACGGTCATCATAGGGATGGGACTTTACCTTCTTTTTATGGTGGCAACGAATCGTATACAGCTTCGTAAACACATGCACGAAAATAAAGAGCATATACACATTTGGTTTGGTAAGTCACACGAACATAATGGCAACACGGTAGCAAAGACTTCATCACTAAGCCTTGGACTTTTGATGGGTGCAGGTGGTGTAAGAGGGATGCTAATTACCCTTGGAACAGTACAAGGTGGTATGGTAGACTTTACGATGGTTTCAGCTTTTACCTTGGGTGTGATGCTAGTCTTTGGAATATTTGGCTTGATTATGCTTTATATCAATCAAAACTTTTTAGGCAACCTTACAAATGTAAGAAGAGCTTTTGCTACGGCAGGTGTAGTTTCGCTTGCGGTGGGAACAAATATTTTCATAGGATAAAGGAGAATAGTAGATGTGTACAGATTGTGGTTGTAGTATAAGAGGTATGGAAGAGCATGCCGGTGAGCATAGTCATGATGGAGGAAAGACATTTCATTCTCATGAAGAGGGCAAAGAGGGACATAGTCATTCACATGACCATAGTGATGACCATCAAAAGGCACATGAACACTTGCACCATAACCCACAGCTAAATGATGCTAAAACGATTTCAGTCATACAAAAGATATTAGACAAAAATGATCATGAAGCAGACCATAACAGAAGTCACTTGGAAGATAATGGCATACTGGGCATCAACCTTATGTCCAGTCCTGGTTCAGGAAAGACAACACTTTTAGAGTATTTAGCAGATGTAGCCAACTTCAAATTTGCTGTAGTAGAGGGCGACTTGGAAACAGAGCGTGATGCCAATCGTCTTAGAGCTAAAGGCATACACGCAGAGCAGATACAAACAGGAACCGCTTGTCATCTTGATGCTTTTATGGTGCATAAAGGCTTACATCATATGCCACTGGACGAGATAGATGTCTGTTTTGTAGAAAATGTAGGTAACCTTGTTTGTCCTGCATCATATGATGTAGGTACACACTTGAATATCGTACTGGTCTCTGTACCAGAAGGAGAAGATAAGATAGCCAAGTACCCAGTGATGTTCCGTCAAGCTGACCTTGTACTCATCACCAAAACAGACCTCTTGCCTCACTTTAAATATGATGTGGAACAAGAAAAAGCAGACGCAAGACGTATCAAGCCAAATGTAGATATTTTAGAAGTAAATGTGAGTGATATAGACTCCGTTAAAGCAGTAGCAGAGTGGATAGAATTTAAAAGAAAGATGCGAGGTTAATATGTGTTTATCAATCCCCAGTAAAGTTGTAAGAGTATCTGAAGATAAAACCATGTGTACCGTAGACACTATGGGTGTACAGCGTGATGCAAACCTCATGATGATGGCAGATGATGATGTTGCTATAGGTGATTATGTGCTTCTTCACATCGGTTTTGTGATGAACAAGATAGATGATGAGGAAGCTTTATCTTCCATAGATACCTATAAAGAGATACTAGCACTCATGGATGAAGAAGAACGAAAAAGAGCGATTTTGGAAGATGATGAGTGTGAGGCACGAGGTGAACAGTATGCGCAGGAGATCAAAAGCTAATGGCAGAGCTTGAACTCAAAAATCTTTATGATAATTTCAGAGATGGAGATACTATCAAGGCGTATGCGAAGATTATCGCAGAAGATGCAAAGAAATTAAAAAAACCTATCAACATTATGGAAGTCTGTGGTGGACATACGCATACCATCATGAAGTTTGGACTGCCTCAGCTTTTGCCCGATAATGTAAACTTCATACATGGCCCAGGTTGTCCTGTGTGCATTATGCCTAAAGAGAGAATTGACCATGCCTATGTGTTGGCTATGCAACCTGAGGTGATACTCGTTACACTTGGTGATATGATAAAAGTACCAGGAAGCAATGGTAGTTTGCAAGATGCAAGAGCTAAGGGTGCAGATGTACGGTTTGTCTACACTCCGATGGAGTGTATTAAGATAGCAGAAGAAAATGCAGACAAAAAAATCATCTTCTTTGCCATAGGCTTTGAGACCACTACACCCATGACTGCTGTACTCATAGATCAAGTTATCAAACAAGAGATAAAAAATATCTTTTTTCACATTAACCATGTGACAGTACCTGAAGTGATGGTAGAACTCATAGATAGCCGTGATGTGCATGTGGACTCTTATAATAATCAGATAGATGCTTTTTTAGGACCTAGTCATGTCTCTGTGATAAGTGGTTCTAAAATCTATGATAAGTTCCCAAAGGACTATGGCCGTCCTGTGGTAGTCACGGGGTTTGAACCAGTCGATGCGATGCAAGGCATTAGTATGATAGTCAAGCAGTTTGTAGAAGAACGTTGCGAAATGGAAGTACAGTACAAACGTGCAGTAAACTATGACGGAAACCTCAAAGCACAAGCACTCATAGAGCAGTACTTTGAAAAGATGAGCCTCTTTAGATGGCGTGGACTTGGAAATGTACCAGACTCTGGGCTTAAACTACGAAATGCGTATAAAGACTATGATGCAGAGGTACTTTACAAAGATATACTCCCCATAGCTGAGATAGAAGACCATAAACTGTGTATCTGTGGCGATATACTTCGAGGTATGGCAAAGCCTCAAGAGTGTACCATCTTTGGGACGGCATGTAAGCCTACTACGCCCATAGGGTCTTGTATGGTGAGTAGCGAGGGTGCCTGTGCAGCATATTATAAGTATGGAAATTTGCTGTAATATTTGTTTGTATAAATTTTTATATTATTTGAAGTGAGGCGTTGTTCTCTCTTCATTTTTTTAGAAAAAACGAAGCAAAAAAGCGTCGTGGCTTTTGAATCGCTCCGCTTTCAAGGGCGTTCGCCACGACAAGACACACGTTGTGTGATTAATAGGAGAAGAAAGAGCATGAACAAGACAGTCACTATAGCACACGGTAATGGTGGAGAAGAGAATAATGAACTTATTCAAAAGATATTTTATAAACATTTTGAAAATGACATTTTAGCCAAGAGTGAAGATGCTGCTGTGATAGAAGAGGGAAAACTGGCATTTACGACGGATAGTTTTACTGTCTCTCCTTTGTTTTTCCCTGGGGGAGATATAGGAAAACTTGCTGTGTGCGGTACCTGTAATGACCTAGCAATGATGGGTGCAAAGCCTAAATATATGACTTGTTCTGTCATCATAGAAGAGGGGTTTTCTACGCGTGAACTAGAAAAAATAGTCAAGTCCATGAAAATAGAACTAGAGATAAATGGTGCCATAGTGGTAAGTGGTGACACAAAGGTTGTACCTAAAGGTGCTGTAGATAAACTCTTCATAAATACCACAGGCATAGGGCAAATAGAACATAAAGGCATTACAGCTTCAGGACTAAAAGAGAGCATGAGTATCTTAGTCTCTCGTGACGTAGGAGCACATGGAGCGACTATCTTTGCTGCACGCGAAGGCATAGAATTAGCAAGTTCATTACAAACTGACTGTGCCTCATTGTATCCACAACTCAAAGCACTCATAGACGCTGGCATAAACATCGTTGCGATGCGTGATGCTACGCGTGGAGGAGTGAGTGCAGTACTTAATGAATGGGCGAAAAGTTCAGATGTTTGTGTAGAAGTAAACGAAGAGAGCATCCCCGTACAAGAAGAGGTAAGAGGCATCTGTGAGATGCTAGGCTTTGAAGCTGTTGACCTTGCAAATGAGGGTACATTTGTACTTTGTGTAGCCACAGAAGATGAGGCTAAAGCTTTAAAAGTTTTACAGAAAACACATACAACATCAGCTGTTATAGCAAGTGTTAGTGAACAATACAAAGGCAGAGTACTTCTTAACTCTTCTTGGGGAACAAAGAGGTTTCTGGATTTACCTACGGGTGAGTTGTTGCCGAGAATTTGTTAAGAAGTATCAAATGAAAATCCTCCTGCTCGTCACCGCCTTCAACTCACAAACTCAAGCAGTCTACACAAGACTACAAGATAGGGGAGAAGAAGTATCTGTCTGTTTTGCCATCAGCGAGAGACAGATACTAGAGGAGATAGAAGCTTATGAGCCAGAATGCATACTTTGCCCATTTTTAAAAGTGTATCTACCTGCACATATATATGAGAACTACCCCACATACATTTTTCACCCTGGACCTAAAGGTGATAGAGGTCCAAATGCACTGGAGTATGCACTGCAAAGTCATACTAAAGAGTGGGGGCTTGTGGTACTTCGTGCCAACAGTGCGTATGATGGTGGGGATATTTATGCTCAGCAACACTTTAAGGTGCGTGATACCTATAAGGCATCACTTTATAGACAAGAGATAGTTCAGGCTTCTTTAGATGCCTTAGAAGTGTTGTTTGAAAATATAGCAAATGACAAATGTGTTCCACAAGAGCTTAACCCAATACATGAGCAGTTTACTCAAGCTAAAAGAGCTATAGATTGGGATAAAGAGAATACTCAGACCATCATAGATAAAATTCATCTCTCTGATTCGCTCCCTGGTGTGTTAGATGAAATTTTAGGTGTACCTTGCTATCTTTATGGGGCACATAGAGAAGAAAAGTTCAAAGGTAAACCTAAAGAGATTCTCGCTAAGCGTGATGGGGCTATCTGTCTTGGTACGGTAGATGGTGCTATTTGGCTAACACACCTTAAAAAGGTCGAAGGATTTAAACTTCCTGCTACTTATGTACTTAAAGAGAGACTACAAGGTGTCAAAGAAGAGCGTTTACCTTTGATATTTGATAAGTCTTATGAGACTTTTTATGAAGTGAGTATGGAGAAACGAGACAATGTAGCGTATCTTTGTTTTGCCTTTCATAATGGGGCGATGAGTACAGCGCAGTGTATACGACTTAAGTATGCAGTAGAGTATTTAAAAACACAATGTGAGGTGTTAGTATTTGTGGGAGGCATGGACTTTTTCTCTAATGGCATCCACCTAAATATACTAGAAGACTCTGCTAAACAAGGTGAAGATGGCTGGGCAAATATCAACGCTATGAATGACCTTGTAAGTGCCATACTTTATGCAGATGAAGTAGTAACGGTTGCGTCATTTGCTCGTAATGCAGGAGCAGGTGGTGTTTTTATGGGACTTGCTTGTGACTATGTTGTGGGTAAAGAGGGCGTTGTTTTGAATCCTCACTATAAAACTTTAGGACTTAGTGGAAGTGAATACCATACTTATACATTGCCTAAACGTGTAGGAAGCAAGACGGCACAAGAACTTTTAGATGACTGTTTGCCTATCTCTGTTACTAAAGCAAATTCTTTAGGCATGCTAGATGAAGTGTATGCTCATGAGAATTATTATGAGGCACTGCACACATTTGCTAAAAGTAAATATGATGATGACTTTATCTGGAACAAACAAGACTACCTAGAAGAGAACAAAGTAAAGATAGAAGCACTCAAAGAGAAAGAACTAGAAGTAATGCACCCAGAGTTTTGGGACGTGCAGAGTGACTTTCATACTTTACGACAGGAGTTTGTTTATAATATATGTCCTAGAGAAACACCTAAAAGACTTAAATTAAAACCAAAAAAGGAAAAATCATATGCATGAATACAGTGTGGTACAGGCATTACTTAACCAGTGTGAAGAACATGCCATAGAAAATAAGGCAACAAAAGTTACGAAGGTTATTTGTAAAATTGGTGTCATGTCTGGCATAGAAATACACTTACTGCAAACAGCTTTTGACACGTTTAAAGAAAAGACGATGTGCGAGAGTGCAGAGTTGGTCTTAAATCCTCAAAAGCTTAAATTAGAGTGCAAGGAATGTGGTAATGTTTTTGAAGTAGATGAAGTACGGTACTTCTGTATGAAGTGTGAGAGTCTAAGAGTAAAAGTACTTGATGGGGAAGATATGTACCTTATGAGTTTAGAAATGAATTAAAGGAGAAATAATGCAAGAATATTGGGAACTATATATGAAAAACCTAGAGGAGAAACCAGCATCTGTACAATTTAACGCAGGTATTTCTATGAATGTGCAAGAGTTACAGTACACACACCCCATTGTAGCCTTTGTAAAAGCAAAACTTAAAGAGCCAAGTGAAAATGGAATGCTTAGTGAAAACGAAGAACCAGAAATACTTTTTATGGAAGATAAACTTGAAGCAGCAATGATAAAGTTTCGCATAGGAAAGTATGTCGGGCGTATCATCTCAGATGGATATGTGACATTTTTGTATTATGTTCAGTTTACCTACAACTGGCCTGACTTTATAGAGTTTGCATTGAACGAGCATCAAAGTTACGAGGTAACAAACGGACACAGTGAGGACAAGGAGTGGAACTACTATAAAAAACTACTTTACCCCACAGCCAAAGAGTGGCAACTGATACAAAATCATAAGGTATGTGATAATCTTAAAGAGCAGGGAGATAATCTCTATTTGGTACGTGCCATTGAACATAAGCTCTTTTTTCAATCCGAAGATAAAAAAGAGCTATTGATTAAAGTTTTAGAAGAACAAGGCTTTAAGGTGCAAGATGAAATCACAAATGAAGAGGGTATTAAAGGGGTAGCATTTTACCGTTTAGATAAACCTTTTTATCATGATATTGACATGCTTACTCTTGGTCTTATAGACATTACAGAAGCACACGATGCACTCTATGATGGGTGGGAGACAAGTGTAGTTAAATCATAACACCACTTGGGTCTTTGGCTCTATCCATTATCTCTATAAGAGGCGTTAACTTCTCCCTTTGTTTATGTGTTATTTCATGCTTGGCTAGATATTGCAGTACTACAGAGATATATCCATCAAAAGCATCTATGAGTACTTGACTTAAACCAAATTCAAAAGTTACTTCATCAGGTACTATACCAATAACAATAGTTTCTGGAATCTCTTTTCCTTGTAGCTCCATCATATCCATGCATTGTAGTATCCCTATCTCATGAGCTCCACCATTGTTAAGGCCATAACCAGAGATTTCCTGTGCAGGTATAGCATAAATGGATGCAGGATCATCATTGAGCTGCAAACAGTCAAGAACAACAACATGATTACTCTCTTCTAGCACATTTAAAAGGTTTATGCCTTCAACACCTCCATTTATAATCTCAAGTTTTTCTGAAAAAGTGTAGTTTTCATTGAGGTAGCCAGCAGCATAAACTCCTAAGCCATCATCTTTTTGTAATACATTTCCTATGCCTATAATTACCATATTTTTCCATATAACGAGAGAGCAAAGGATTTTAAAATATTTAACATAAGTTCAATATCTATATTATGACTCAACATCCTTTATTCATCCTGTGAAGTTTTACTAACCTAATTCTAACATGATTCTAAAAAAAATCAATATTTTAGAGTTCAAGTAAGATATTGTTGTATGCATTGTGAGGGTTTGAACGTCAAAGTACTTGATGGAGAAGATATGTATCTTATGAGTCTTGAAATGCAGTAGTGTCTTAGATCAAAATGTTGCTTTCACCCTCAAATAATAACTGTTACCCAAGCTTCCGAATTCACTTTCATTACCGCCGGAGTAAAGCATCGCCCCTATGGCAATGGAAGCGTCATCGCTGAGGCTGTACTCTATGAAGGGTGCAATGTAGCTGCTATGGTCTTTAGGAGCGTAGATCACGCCAAGTGAGCCGTTGATAAGCAGGGTAAAGTCATAATAGGCTGAGGCTCCGACATAATTGGAAGAGATATGACGGTTGTTACTCAGTGTGCTCTCCTGTGTGAGGAGAATTTCATCGTAAGTGTAGGTTTTTGAAGAGTATAACCACTCTGTCATGACAGTGAGACCATTTTGAAAACCATAATCCAAGCCCAGTATACCCTGATAGAACTCTTTATCTAAAAGCTTATCGTTAAAGTAACCACCTTCACTTCGCCACTCTATGCCTGTCTCAAAAAGATTGCCTTCTAGCTCATAGGCGACCATCTGCGCATCATTGCTTGAAAGAAGATCAAGTGCGATATCTGCAAATCCAACATTTCCTTTAACCCTTCCTGCAACTTTATAGCTGTGGTCATGACGTTGGGCGACAACAGCCATGACTTCACTTAAGTCACCTAATGCATAGGTATAGGAGAGCGCATAGGCTCCATAGATCTGGTCAGGTTCAAGAGCAAGCGGGTTTCTGGGGTTAAAAAGATCTGTAGGTGTCCAGATGCGTCCTACTCCCATACTGATCTTCTGCAGACCAAAGACCACGTTCTGTTTTTCATCTGCATAGCCGACATTCAAACGGTGTATGCGTCCAAACACTTCACCACTTCCGTAGTCTTTTGCACTGGTCTCTATATCAAAGGGAGTGTCCGCATTGATGGAACTTAGAAACCGGTACTCAAAACTGTCAATATAATCCTCTCCAAAATAGTTATCTATATCCGCAATGATAGTCACAAACCAGTTTCCCTCTTTGATCTTATCAGTGAATCGTAACCGGTTGTAATTGTAGAGTACCCTGTCGTCATCAGGAAAGGGTGTTTTTGAGATTGTATAATTGGTGTTTTCTATGCTGATATCATGGTCAATCGCCATAATCGGTACAGTCAAACAGCATAAAATTACAAGTTTAGCGATCTTCAATGACAACTCCATCATCCAGAACGATGATACGTTTGGACTGTTCTAAAACATACTTGTCATGTGAAGCAAAAATGACTGTAATATGCTCTTTTTCATTGAGCGTGCGCAGCATAGCCATGAGCCGTTCAGAGTTTTTTGAATCCAGGTTTGCGGTGGGTTCATCTGCAAGTATGATTTTTGGACGCGAAGCAACTGCACGTGCTACAGCCACACGCTGCTGCTGGCCACCACTGATCTCACCTGGGAGTTTGTCTAAGATCTCTTCTATCTGTAAGATGGAAGCGAGCTCTAAAATACGCGCATCTATCACCTTGTCTTTGAACTTGAGCAGCTTCATGATAAACCCGATGTTCTCACGAACGGTAAGTACATGTATGAGATTATATGCCTGAAAAATGAAACCGATATCATGCAGTCGAATCTTTGCCATCTTCTCTTCACTGTAGGCAGATATCTCTACTTCATCAAGAAAGATCTGTCCGCTTGTCGCTGTGTCGAGCCCTCCTATGATGTTGAGAAGGGTGGTCTTGCCTGAACCGGATTCACCACTAAGTGTAGTGAATTCTCCTTTCTCAAATGTGAGGTTGATATCTGTCAGGGCTTTGACCTCTTTGGGAGAATCAGGGTAGAATGTTTTATAGACATGATTGAGTTTCATAACATTTTTCCTTGTATGACTTGTATAGGTTTTATCTTTTTAAGCATGCGAAGAGGCCAGATCACTGAAAGCAGGGTAGCAAAAAATACAGCAAAAAAAGCTTGAAAGAAATAGTAAAGATGCATATTGGCATACATGACAGCACTATAGCCGTACAGCTCCAATCCTGCTTCAAAAGAACGTAGATCCACACCTGCTGTTGACATATAGAAAAGTAAAATCCATCCGAGAAAAGCACCTGCTATAAAACCGACTATACCTAACAAAGATGCTTCTAAAAGTATTTGACTTCTTACTGTCTTGTAGGGGGTACCGATGGCAAGCATGATACTGAACTCACGCATTCTCTCTAAAACAGAAACAAGCATCACT
>Ga0209013_10000924_pt1 | contig 26914 bp, 21 predicted proteins | sample Cruoilmetagenom2_FD_187291 | JGI IMG/M metagenome (GOLD analysis project Ga0209013, IMG submission 187291) | Oil polluted marine microbial communities from Coal Oil Point, Santa Barbara, California, USA - Sample 2 (SPAdes) (version 2) | ecosystem: Environmental > Aquatic > Marine > Oil seeps ...
ACCAGGTAATACAACTTGCCCAAAAACATGACAATCTGGTTACCATCGGCCGAACCCACACCCAGCATGCACTGCCCATGACCATGGGATTAAAAATTGCAGTCTGGCTTGATGAATTATTGAGAAATTTAGAACGACTTGAGGCGATGAAAAATCGTGTGCTGGTCAGCCAGCTCTTTGGCGGTGTAGGCACGATGGATCCCTTTGGTGACAAAGCCTTTGCCCTGCTTGACAACTTTTCCGCCCGTCTGGACCTTGAACCGCCAAATGTTGCCTGGCATGCCTCCCGCGACCGCATCACGGAATATCTCTCTACCCTGGCCATGATTTCCGGAACCCTTGCAAAAATTGCAGATGAAATCCGCTGCCTGGCCCGCAATGAAATCGGTGAAATGGAAGAACCCTTTCAGATGGGCAAGATCGGCAGCAGTACCATGCCGCACAAGAGAAACCCGGAAATGTGTGAACAGGTAGTGGTTCTGTCCAAGCTGATCAATTCAAATGCCTCACTGGGCTTTGAAGGGTTGATAAGCGAACATGAAAGAGATTATCGCTCAGTGCGGCTTGAATGGGTAACCATTACCGATACCTCACTTTTTACCTGTGGCCTGCTGGCACTCATGAAAGATATCCTCAGTGACCTCAGGATTCACAAAGATAGGGTTCTGAAAAATGTCGCCGGGGCAGCGCCTCTGATTTCAACTGAGGCGCTTATGTTTTTTCTCGGCAAAACCATGGGGAAACAAACCGCACACACTCTCATATATGAAACATCCATGAAGGCGGTCGATACCGGCAGGCCAATGCTTGACATCCTGATGCAACGTCCGGAAATGGTCGGAAAATTCAGCCGTGAAGAAATTCAACAGGCGATGTTGCCGGAAAATCATGTGGGTATGTCGCAGGCTCTTACCCGACGTACCATTGACTATGTTAAAGACCGACTGCAGCAACGACCCACTTTACAGACGGGCAGGAAATCCTGTCCACTTGCAACAGAAAATGGAACATGTTGCAAGTAGAAGTCAGGTGTCATTAAACAGCCAAAGTAACCGCAAAAGGAAGGACCTTGCAAACAAAACAAAACCATATCGATTTTGAGCGCTATAGACGGCAGATACTGATCGACGGCTGGGGTGCAGAGACCCAGGATAAGCTCAGGAACAGCAAAGTCTTCATTGCCGGTGTTGGTGGTCTTGGCTGCCCTGTTGCCCTGAATCTTACCAGTGCCGGTATTGGTAACATCACGATATGTGACGCTGACACCGTAGATGTAAGCAATTTAAATCGACAATTTCTGCATGCAGAAAAAAATATCGGTGTCGACAAAACGACCTCCGCGCTGCAGATACTGTCCGGATTTAACTCCGGTATCAACTTTACAACCATTTCGGAGAAAATTACGACGGACAACGTGGATGAACTGGTTGCAGACGCAGACATCATCCTTGACTGCTTAGATAACTTTGCTGGCCGCTATGCATTAAATCAATGCGCTATCCGCAAACAGATACCCCTGGTTCATGGAGCTGTCTGGGGGATGGAAGGCAGGGTGACCCTGTTTACTCCGCCGACAACCCCATGCCTTGCCTGTCTCTTTCCGGTTTCGCCGGTACAGGAAGAAATACCCGTGCTGGGTGTTGTAACCTGCGCGACAGGCAGCCTGCAAGCCATGGAGGCAATACTATTTCTGGGAGGCTCCCGCCCTTCCCTGTCAGGAGAAATGCTGATCATGGATTACTCGGCCATGCGGTTTCAGACTCTGGAAATATCCAGAACCCCAGGCTGCCCGGTATGCGGACATTTGTAATATACATCCGCCGCCATACCGATTTCTCTGCCCCTGCTTTCCTTAGAGTTCGCTCGACAATAACTTTGCAAAAAATACTATTTCTGGAATAATTAAAAATTCTTCCCATCCATTTGCATCAACGTTGTTTCTTTAGTGTATTTTTTTTTCTTAACTCTCTTTTTTCTGTTATGTTCATACCCATATTTTTTTAAACTTTACCGTATTGCTCTGAAAGAACTCTTCATTGCCCAAACAATGCAACCTGGCACAAGATCCCTCACATTGCTGCTTATCATCCTCCTCCTGTTTCATGGGAGCCGGGCTATCGCGGAAAGTCGCGACCAGGATGAAAGCGGTACAATCAATCTGTCTCCACTGCTCCTTGTTCCGGAGAGCGTATTCCTGACTGATCACTGTGACGAGGCCAGAGAATGGTTTGATGAGGGAGTACTCCTTTCTGATAACTCCAACCGGGAGATCTATTTCTACCAGAGGGCAATTGATCTCTGTCCAGGCTTCATAGCTGCCCATAATAGATTGGCAGAGGTATATAAAAATCAAGGGAAATACATCTTAAGTATTGATGAATTCAAACAGGCCAGAATCCAGGCATTTTCAAGCGATCGCTTTGCGTCCATTTCAGGTTCAAAAGCGTTATTTCTGGAATCAGTCATCAGTCTGGGGGAAATTTATAGAATACAGGGAAAGTATAAACTGGCGGCGGAAGAATTCTCCAAGGCACTGCAAATAGACCCGGCCTCACCGGCTGCGCAGAATCAACTGCAGTATGTTTATAAAAGGATGCACCGTTATGACGATGCACTCTCTTCGCATAACAGGTTACTTGACAATGCTATTTTTACAAGAATTCCTGGTATGACTCTCCCTAGAAATACATTTACATTTGATCTTCAATATCGCACATGGTCACAGACAGCTCCTATTGCACCTTTTACAGTAGAGTCATGGCGAGTGATAAGCCAGTTTATTTTTTCTCCAACCATACCGGATGAGCTGAAACTTTTGCTTTTCACTGAAGAATTGATTCCCGAGAGAAATGCAGATAATCCCGTGGGCCCCTTAGATGAATTCATCCAGGGATTCCTCGTCTTTGACGAACGGAAAGCAACTGTCAATGTTGGTGCATTATCAATGCGTTATGGCATAACAAATAGCCTGACAATCGGTGTAGTCCCTAAATTCTTCGCACGGTCAGTGGACATAGAATTCAACGACTTCAACAGCATAAATGAGCTTGATAAACAAACGGTATATGGCATAGGAGACACCGAACTGTTCCTCAAGTATCACATATGGAGTAAAAGGCATCAACATATCTCGATCTATAGCCGGTTCACCCTGCCTACCGGAGACGTAATGGAGGTGGTTGGGGAAGAGCCATTAATAACACGCCAGAATTTTCCCACCGGTGAAGGAACCTTTATTACTGAAAACTGGGAATTCAAACGCTACATTCCCTTTGGTTCAGAGAGTTATGATATCACCCCGGGCCTTGCCTTTACCCTTGGCCTTGATCCGGTTATACTGCTTACAAACATGCAGTACAGGTTCACCGATGGAGAACAGATTGGTGATGAATTTCGTCTTAACTGCGCGGCTATCTATCCCATGAACCGCATTATAAATATTACTATGGAGATGAACTATAGGTGGGCTGGAAATGTCAAGAGGGTCCAAAATATCACTTTTTTCAAGATTCGTCCCAGTTCTCTCAACCTTAATCCCGGTACCCCTGCCGGCCCTGTTAATGGAGACATCGAATTTACTGAACTTGGCGGGCATAGCCTTTTTCTCTCTCCGGGCTTTCAAGTTAATGTGACCGAAAGAACCAAACTCGAATTCGGCATGCAGATTCCTGTTATCAGGCAGACTGATGGATGGATGGAGAATATTATCTATCACCTGGGCGTAACATTCGTGACCTTTTGAACATGACGCCTATGATACGCCATAGTTATCCAATCAATTTCATTTTTAGGAACGTACAGCCGGTGATGCTGGATTTCAAATTTCATGTTTCAGGTTTGAGATTGTTGTTTCTCTACAGCATCATACTTTTCTTATGCAGTGGTTGTAGCTACAGCATTTTTTCAGGACCAAGAGAAAAAATCGGTTTTGAGCGTGCCTCTGCCAGCGGGCAACAAAAAATCATTATTGCCGACAATGCGATTTATCAGAATAATCGTTCCGGGATGCAGATTCGGGGCAACACTCCCGTGAAGGTTACCAATTGTGATGTCTACCAAAACGGGAGGGCTGGTATCAATGCAGAGAATTCAGGCAATGTCTTTATTGAATCCAGTAACATCTTCCAAAATGGTACCAGCGCAGTAGTGGGAAACAACGCCTCGCGTATATTCGTGAAGAACAGCCTGCTCCACCAGAATCACAGGGCCGGCATGCGTATCAGAATGAGTGAAAAGCCCTTACAAGAAAGCACCCTTGTTTCACTTATCAACAACAAAATATTCCTCAATGAACGAGGAGGAGTGCATGCCATTTCCAACGCTTTAACTCCAATCAGGCTATTCGTTTCCGAGAATGTCATATACCGCAATCATGAGGCTGGAATCAGGATTGAGGACAATGTCTATATGGCGGCTGCAATGAACAAAATTTACAGAAATGGAACCTCAGGAATTGCTTGCTATATCACCAACGATGTATCGCCAAAATTGGATGTGTATCAAAACAAAATTTATTTTAATCGTGGACCAGGAATTTTTGTCCACAGCGGAAGTACGGGAAGTATAGGGATCAGTAATAACTGGATATACAATAACCAGCTGGCTGGAATCGCCTGTGGTTTATGGGATGGGCCCGAAAAGGAAAAAATTGATGTAGAAATCTTTCATAATACCATTGTTGGAAACGGCAGTGACGACAATGGGACAGGGGTTCGCAATTACAGCCGGGGAACAGTCCGCGTAAAAAATAATATTATATCCTATAACTTCACCTCCGGCATACTCGACGATAACTGCCGGGGAAGCTCCTATAATCTCCTGTTTGCCAACGGTCAAACATCAAGTGCAAAGGCTTCCTCAAGGCGACAATCTCTTTTTATAGAAAGAGAACAATATGCCGGGTGTATAGGTAAACAGTGGGGTGACATATTAGCCGACCCTCTGTTTGTCAACCCCGATCAATATGACTTTTCCCTGCAGGATGACTCACCGGCCAGAGATGCAGCCACTACCATTCATTCTTCCTACTTTAATAAATTACCAAACAATAATCTTGGGGCTGCCCCCTTACTCTTACCTGACAGATAGACTCCGTGGCAGCCATGATCATGATTCACAAGCGAAACCAACCGCAACATGAACGGTATACCCGGGCAAGGCTTTTAATATTATTCACCCCTGTCTTGTTCTGCTTACTCCTGTTCCTTCCCGGCAGCAGCAACGGAATCGACAGCGCCGGCAATCCGACCGGCGCAGAAGGGCAACATTCCATCATTCCCTATCCCGACAAAAAAAAGGAACTTACAACAGAAGAATGCATGCAATGTCATCCGGCCATCGCCACCCTGCTGAGGACCGCCGGTGCCAAACACAGTCGAGTACAATGCAGACAGTGCCACCTCCAGTTCCACACCTTTGTAGCCGGCAAAACAGACTATAATGACATCTTACCTAAATGCACCAGATGCCATAATCATCCACATGGTGAAGAACTGCTGCAATGCAGCAGCTGCCATCAGGAAGCACATGCGCCGCTCGCTATTCCTGCCGGACGTGCTCTTTCCCAGGGATGCTATGTCTGTCATCCTGTGCAGGACAAGGACATTAAAACATTTTCAAACAGACACACCGATCTCTACTGCACAGCCTGCCATCATACAAAACATGGATTTATCCCCGACTGCCTGGAGTGTCACAAAAAACACACCGGTACGGTGCCTACGCCGGGGAAGATGCTTCCGAGAACAGCTCCACTGGACCAGTGCCTTTCCTGTCACCCCCCGCACAAGGCCCTCAAGGTCGCTTATCCGGAAAATACACCAAATACAGTGTGTTCGTACTGTCATCGCAAGGCCGGAGAAATGTTAGAGAGGAGTAATACAAAACATACTGCACTCCCCTGCATCAAATGCCATCCACACCAGCATAAAACCATCAAGCGGTGCATCGAATGTCATGGACGACCCCACCCTGAAGGTATGCTGAAAAAGTTCCGATCCTGTGCCGGTTGTCATGGTGTGGCCCATAGCCTGGTGCGATAGATGTCCTGGAGAGGAAATATCGCCTTTATCATAGGACTCATGGTCATGATCTGGTTGGGCTTCTGCTCTTTCGTACTGTCCAGCCATGCAGAAGGGTCTAGCACCAACCAATCGAAATATCCGGTAATGGTGCCGGATACCGGTCAAAACAGCTGCTACAATACCCGCAGAGAAATTCCCTGCCCTGAGCCCGGAGCTCCGTTTTATGGACAGGACGCTAACTTCTCAATAAATGTACCGGAATATGAACTAATCAATCAGGAAGGGGTCGAAATAATCATTGATCATACCACCGGCTTAAGCTGGCAGCGAAGACCGGAAGAAGTGCAGCGGAACTGGAGTGAAGCAATAGACTATACAGACGGCCTGAAATTATCCAGCTATACTGACTGGCGCCTGCCGGAGAAACAGGAACTGCAGACTATCCTCTCCTATGGCAGCTATCCCTCTCCACTCATCGACCCACCCGCCGAAAAAGATTGGGAATCTACACATCAGAAAATCTGCGCCTGGACCTTAACCACCCCTAATTTCCCCAGCCTCAATGCCAAGGTTATCTGCCTGGAAGACAACCAGGGGAAACTCAGTGATAAGTATAAAAAAAATTATGTTTATGCAGTACGAGGGCCAGCCATCACCTATGGCAAATACCAGGACAATGGAAACGGAACCATAACAGATAACATGACCGGGCTCATGTGGCAGGCCATTGAGGCAAGACCGAAAAAATGGGAGCAGTCGCTTGCCTACTGTCAGCAACTTGAACTTGGCGGATTTAAAGACTGGCGCCTGCCGACTATTAAAGAGCTCTCAACCCTGGTGAATGAAGGACCTGCCACCCCCAGCATTGACACGACCTTTTTTCCGGCAGCCCGGCCTGCCGCCTACTGGTCGAGTACAACATTTACCGGGCACCCTGGCTTTGCCTGGTATGTTAGCTTTGACAATGGTCGGAGATATAACGGCGGCTATAAGGCACGACGCTACTTTGTCCGTGCCGTCAGGGGTGGGCTAATAGCATCCTCCCCTGCGGGACCTTCTTTAATTCCACGTCCGACACCGGAAGAAAAGGCTCCGAAGACAGTGCCGGAGATAGTGCCGGAGATAGCGCCGGAGATAGCGCCGGAGATAGCGCCGGAAAAAACCCAAAAACCGGTCCTACCTGACATCGACAATATGGATTTCCTTGAACCCTACCCTCTTGACCCGGATGCACAGTATGATTAAGAGTAACTATTCAACAAAACAACAGGGGTACCGGTATTGATTTTCAAAGTAACAGACTTATCACCATGAAGGTCATGAAAAAAAAACTTCATGACCTTCATGGTTTTCATTGTAGAAATATTATTGGGTCTTAGAAGCCTCTTTTGCCGCATCCAGAAAATCCTGCTTCGTCAATTTGAAATCAGCACCGTGTCCTGTATCTACTTTCAGGACAATAGTCATGTCGTCCTGAAAGGGAGGTTCAAAATTAAACAAACCCTGCTTATCGGTTATTCCTTCCAGTAACTTCTTACCATCCTTGTCAACAACAAAAATTTTGCCGTTCTGCACCTTGTTTCCTCCCATGAAAAATGCCTCCACATAAACATGGTTATTCTCAACATAACACCAGAGGACGGTTGCATGGGCATAGGCAGATGCCGCAATGGATACAAACATAAGGCTGACTGCAACAACAAAACTTAATCGCTTAACGATATAACATCCGGATAAATACTTATAATTTAACATGATCACTCCTCAACATTTTTAATAGTTATGAGTAGTTGCGAGTCACACTTCACCTTGACTGAGTCCGCTCTTGGACAAAATCGGTTTCAGCAACAGAGATCCGTAAAACAAGATACTGGAAACAAGGACGATAACTGCTCCGCTGGGTATCGGCAAGAGTCCGGAAAGCAACAGGCCAAAGGTGGTGCTGATGGTGGAGAAGATCATACTTACCCATACAAACTGCCTGAGATTGCTAACAATATTCTGTGCCCCTGCTGCCGGAACAACGATCAGCACCAAAACAAGCAGAGCGCCGATCAATTTCAGACTGGCCACAACAACAACAGTCATCAGGGTAACAAACACATACTCAAGAAACACCGGAGACAATCCTCGGGCCTTTGCCAGGATAGGATTAAAACCACCGAGCATCACCCGGTTAAAGTTATAGGAAAAAAGTATACCGACAACCAGTGAGGCAATAGCCAGAGTGATCAGGTCCATATCGTTTAATGTGATCAGGCTGCCAAAAAGAATTCCTTCAACCTGATGGATATTAAACTGACTGGTCACCACTATCATCATGATAATACCAATACCAAGGACCTGGGCCAGTACCACACCGATTATAGTATCATTAGAGAGACGGGAACGGTTTTTAACAAAGGTCATCAACAGGGCTACGATCAGGCAGAAACCATACAGACCGGCATAGGTTCCTTCAATAGGTTCCCCGAACAGAAGTCCTATAGCCACCCCGGACATGGCGGCATTGCCAATGGTCTGGGTAAAAAAAGAAAGCTTTTTTGTGACCACCACGGTTCCCATGGCCCCAAGAAGAGGACCAATGATGATGGCGGCCAGTAGACCGCGAACCATGAAGGTATGCTCAAAAATGGACGGCAAATAACCTGCAGTTGCCCAGCCTCTTATTATATCATAGATAAAATCCATGACACCTCTCTAAAAAATTTGTAATCACCATGTAAAGAGACCGGCTAAGCCATCTCAGGCCTCACGTTGATAAACAGATCCGAGAGGTTGAGATTACCCGGCGGTCCGTCATAGGTAACGGTTCGGTTGATTGCAGTCACCCGATCTGCAATACGCATGATCGTCTGCATATCATGGCTGACCATCAGGATGGAATGACCATGTTCCTGTTTCAACAGTATGAGCATCTGTTCAAAATGGCGCGCGCCGACCTCATCGACATTACTGGCCGGCTCATCAAGAAGCAGTAGCTCAGGCCTGGGCACCAGTGCCTGGGCCAGCAACACACGACGAAATTCCCCTCCGGATAGGCAGCCGACTCCCCGATCAATGAGATGTTCACATTCCGTTGCCGCCAGAATCTCTTGTATTTTCCTGCGCATAGGCCTGCGGCGACTCAGGAACAGGGGTGATTTACGCAGCATAAGAAAAAGAAAATCAAAAACAGTGATAGGAACGGAATGGTCGAACTCCAAGAGCTGGGGGACATAGCCGATACGACCATTATCTCCGAAAAAAAAACGAACCGTTCCCTTATGCGGCATTCCTCCCATGATACTGCGAATCAGAGTGGTTTTCCCTGCACCGTTTGGTCCAATAAGGGCATGAATGTGACCATGCTTGACATCCATATTCACATTATCAAGAATTGTATTTCCACCAAGGGTAAGGGAAAGATCCCTGACCTCAAGGAGGTTGCCCTCACCAGGACTGTTCATGATTTTCCTTTCTGCCATTATTTGCCTTTGACAACGGTTGCCTCGGTCAGTGCCTGGACAACATCATCAAGGTTCTTCTGCATAGCCTGTTCAAAAAAATCCTTGCTGTATTCTCCTTTGGAGACATGGGAAAGACTGTAGATACGGCACCCTGTCTCCTGAAAAATAATGTTGACATATTGTTTCTTATAATCCAGTTCAGTAAAGAGAATGTTGACCCTGGCCCGCTTAATCCGTTTGATGGTGTCCTGCAGCTGCCTGGCACTTGGTTCAATACCATGGCGGGGCTGCACCACGGCTGCTACTTCAATCCCCAGCTCCTGAAAGAGATAGGCATAACCGTCGTGTACCGTCGCAATGCGTAGTGTATTCGTATCAATCGCATCAATCTTGACCAGGGCAGCAGACAACATATTCCGCAGTTTTTTAGCATAGGCTCGTGCATTTTTTTTGTACATCCTGGCCTGATCCGGACAGATTTTACCCAGTTCACGGGCAATCATCTGAATCTGCTGAACAGCGCCGGTAATAGCAATGTAGGTATGGCTGTTGTACGATACCTTATTACTGTCCCCTTCAAAGGCATAGTGCTGCGTATAGGAAGGAAGAAGGGGTAACCCTTGGCTGGTATTGATGATCTTTAAATTTTTATGATCTGTAGCCTTCAGCATGGGATTGACGAATTCATCATGGCCGGCCCCGTTAATAATAAGGACATCAAGATTCTGCAGGTTTTCCAGGTCTGCAGGCATGGGTTGGTAGGTATGAGGATCGGATCCAGGAGGTATCAGGGGAGTAACATCAGCTGTATCACCAACAATATTTTTCACCCAGGAATAATAAGGATGCAGAGAAACGCCGATGCGCAGATTACAGTCATCGGTACGGGCCGTTAACACTGTCAACGGTATAACCGTCAGCAGTACAAAGACAAAGAAGCCAATTCTTTTCATTTAATTTCCTCTTATTGCTATTGGAGGTTGTATCAGGAAAGCACTATTGATCGGATTGCTCGGAAATCACAGTATCAGTATTCCCCCCCTGGGAAGAACCGGTGCCGACAACCCATTTCCATCCCCGTTCGATGAGACGTTCCCCTGGATACTCTGTGACCTGTTGGTTCATCCATATCTGATAGGAAAAGCGCATTAACGGATCATTATCCTTGCCAAAGTGGGGATGAGGATGGTCCTCACTTTGCAGGTCAATTATACGTAATACAAAACTGTTTTCCAATGGATCAGCACCCTGCTCTTCTGCTGACGCGATATCACTATTTACACCGAAATAATCGACCCAGCCTTCACCTGCATGACGTTGCCAGGTAAAGCCACGCAACCCCATCGGCAGGAAATTGCCGGCAAAAGGCGGCACTCCCTCAGATGAGAGCAGGACGACGTCCGGCCAACTGCCGCTTTCCTCACGAAGGTCCAGAATATCCCCCACACTCCCCAGTAACGAACGGTAAAGCGTAGGCGCCTGATTCTTTAAATACAGGTCAGGCGACTGATAGGATTTCAGGCTTTCCCTGGAATCATCAGAACGGACCAGGGAGAACCGCAGGGCCATAAACAGTATAATCAAACTAATGATTACGATAAGAATCAGGGCTTCGCGACGAGCTGCCAGAGGGACCACCAAAACTTCCCTGTACGTTTTCTCCCGGGTACTGCTTTCAATCATGGGCTTTTCCCCTTATATCTATACAATCAACATACAACATAATGATCAACACCAGCAAAGAAATGGACAGTGCATCCCCCTTGATAAACAAAGGCTGTAGCCCCTCACAATGACCACTCAGTTTACATAGGAATGCCATCTTAAAGCTACAGCCTTTTTTGCAAATCCGGCAGATCCGAAAAACCACTTCAGCAATAATTTGAGACATCATACTATCTCAAATTATCATCTTACTCCGATTAGATCTACAATTTTAAAGTGATCATTATTTAGTAAGAATTCGCCGGCACCTCGGTGAACTATTCACATTATTTCATGTCCACGAAATTAATCCACAGTACTGCCCCCAACTCAACCTCTTTGTCCTGACCGTCATTCTTAATCGGTGTATCAGAGGGATTCAAAGCAGCAAAACCCCACCAACCTGCCCTGGGCGCGGCATAGGTAAAGATACCGTTTGCATCCGCCTTTATGGTCTGTGTCACCATGTAGTCGTTGGGAGCCTTATATGTGCTATCTTCATTATAGAATTCAACCTCTACTTCCGAATATGGAACAGGTTTACCGTTCAACAACACAATCCCCTGGAAAACATTACCGGTATACTGAGCAAAAGGTTTGGAGAGGGGAACAATTTCCGTTTTGAGGCCAATGGGTTCATCCCAGCCCTCATCATCGCCAAAAGCCGTGGCAACAACTTTTGTGTAATGAATAATGAATTTATCTTCAGCTGGTTCCCAATAGGGTTGCGGTTCCATACTGAAAACATAGAGACCTGGTCGCTTAATGGTATACTCTGCAGTCCAAGTCTGATTATCTTTAACTATTTTTGACTGCAATGCATCAAGCAGGTCAACCTTTTGGCCATTGGTCACGACATCAAAATGAACAGGCTTGACAAGAGGCATGGGAATCCCTTCCATGGGATGCCAGAAGCGCAAATCAAGGGTAATCGTTTTGTCTTCTCCCTGGGTAACAATTTGATCAGATGGAATGATCATACCATAATGGGCCATGACCTGCCCACAGAACAACAACAGGGAAAAGGTGACCGCAAGGAACATCAGCAATTTTTTCATAATGGTGCCCTCCTCATAGTTGGCTAAATCTCAAGAATTAAATAAGTTATGTTCACGAGTTGCTAATTGCAATACGCATAAAGAAGCAACGCATGCCCCTTTCAAGCCAACCAAGTACTTTTCCATGGAGCTGGATCAAGAAGAGCGGTGTTACCTTTCTTTATTTCGTAACACTATACAGGTCCAAGCTTGCCCATGTCAAGAAAATCTTGCCCAATAGACTTCATAGTCAATAAATATTGTCAGTAACTCAATGAATTAAGGACAAAAACCACTCTATGCTGCAAGGGGATGTGGACAAGGAAACAAACGATGACGGGTGTAAAAACTATCCGGTGATGGAAAGAGACTGATATTGAAATTGATTCCCCCGCTGTGAAATCGGGGAAATCAATTTCATGTCAGATCGTGTAGCACGATGTATAGAATCAGTGCTGAACAAAATGGTAAAAAAGTGTTACTTTTTCTTTTTGCGGCGCGGGTGGCAACGACGACAACCGTCCATAGGAAAAGCAACCGTCAGGTGACAAACACCGCAATACTGGCCCTCGAGGATTTTATCCTTATCAAAATCCACGGTACCATTTTTTTGGACCATGAAAATATCCGGGTGACAGTTGGCGCAATCCAGCCATTTTACATGTGCTTCATGGGGAAACGATACCGCAACCGAAACCGGATACTTGGGTGACTTCGCTGTCCAGCGGAGGCGTTCTTTTTTCAAATGTTCCGGCAACGGCATTGAAGATGAATTTTCCTTATTGTACAGAGATGTTTTTGGGGAAATCACTCCGGTTTGCAATGACTCCACCCAGTTTACACCATCTCCGTATTTCTGTTGGCTCGCCCCCTTAACAGCAAAATCTTTGTTTGTATATTGGCCCTTGCTGTCAATGGGTACGTGACAGCGATCACAATCACGATCAATATCGACAGGAAACGCTATCTTACCATTATGACAGGCTCCGCAGAATCGTCCATCAAGGTAATCCTCTCTAGTGACGCCACTCTCACCTTTTTTCATGCTGAAGTCCAGTTCGAGGTGGCATACCCGACAAGTATAGCGTGTCCTGTGCGTTCGATGTGAAAAAACGACCGGATCCACGTTATTTTTGAGACTGCGTTCGCTAAATATCACATCCCCATATTTTTCCGGGTCCCCTTGATACATAGTGGCATCCATCTTGTCAAATAGTACGGACCCGCCACAGGGAGATGACACGGTACTTGTTTCTTGGCCAGCTGAGCTATCTACCTGCCCGGTTGGTTTGACACTGGCAAGAGTTGCATCCTGGGGTACACTTTTACTACCGTTGCAACCACACAGCATAAAAAATGATACAATCAACATGCCGGCAATACGGTACATACCGCATCTTCTTTTCAACAGCCTGACTATCGATCTGTAGTTTGTAAAAAACACTATATTCCCCCTACTTTAAGGTTACGGGTTTGCTATGGCAGCGTAAACAGTCGTTAAGGGGGAAAGCTACAGTACCGTGACAGCGGCCACAGAATTTCCCGGCGATAATCTCCTTCATTGTCATCGGTGTTTTTCCCGTTTCAATGGTAAAACTGTCCGGATGACACATACCGCAACCATTCCATACAACATGTTTTGAGTGAGAGAAAATAATATCAGGCAAACCGGGCAGCTTTGGTTTCCGGGGTTCGTCACGATTGTTAATCATCGATGCGTTCTGAACAAAACTGATACCTGGCAAGGTGTCCTTTAACTTTATTTTTCCTTGATCCTCAGCCTTCATCCAATTAATTTTGTTGCCATACGTGGCAGGAGGCATGGTCTTTTTGAATTTATAAAAATCTTTTTTGGCCTGACGAGCTGATAGTTTTTGTTCAGCATCAGTCTTTGCATGGCATTCATCACACGTCTTGATGTCAAAGGCCTCCTTGCCGTTGTGACAGGCACCACAGTACCGCCCCTCGCGATTATCCTCTTCAAGAACTTGTGTTTCACCGGGATACTGAGAGAACTCAAGATCAACATGACAGAGACGGCAAGTGTATTTATCACGATGCGTCCAGTGCTGAAAGGTAACAGGCGCTACCGAATCATTCTCGCCTGACTGCCCCATCTTCACATTCCCATACTGGTAGCTTTTCTGCATCGCAGCAGCATTATCCGCCATGGTAAACAAAAAAAAGGAAATAATGAATAGTGTTACCCCCCTTAACATTCTTTTTTCCCTCGTCATTCCCCCTCCTCAAACTCGAATTTATAATTCCACCCCCGGATTCTCCATGGGATAGTATTCAGCTGGTCCAACGACCAGAACATTGGGACATTTCAACAGCTATGCCTATATTGTGGTATATGTTATTTAAAGACTAAAAGTCAAGGAGAATTAAGCCATTGAACTCCACGGATTCGCACGGATTTTACTTGAAAAACTTATACTTTTCTCTTCAGGCCCATTGCTATCATTGAATTCTTGACATGAGGCGAAAGTAAGAATCAACAAATTGAGCTGAACGTATTAAAAAAATTTCAGCAGAAGAAGATCCCAGAGATAATGAAAAATGAACGAATTCTACATCAGTGAATAGCTTAACATATTTTACTGTTTCAAGAATCCGTTCGCAGATATTTGCTGATCAGGAATATCGGATAACGTATGACCTGCATTTAGGCAGTCACATTGTGTATGGGGAAGCAAAACTCTTCCTTAGCGAGGAGGAATAAATTGCGATTGGATAAAAAACCTTAAGTCCGAAAATTACATATAGTTACGCTTCACCTCGATACTACGGGCGTAAAAACTAATCAAAGCCTGAAAATCAGCCGACGATCTGCCTGCATATATGACTCAGAAGGATACCTGTAAGGACCGATGTTCAGGCCTGTGGAATCTGATCCTTATTTTTCTTCTGCCGGCAATTCAGAAAAATCAGCCTCTTTAAACTGATGCCCTATTTCTATCGCCCCTTCGACTGTTTGAGTTTGCGAATATCCAAGAATATCACCTCCGTCAGAGGCAGAAAAATCCAGAGCTTGACAAAGGGCATGGGCGCCGGACTGACAGTTCAGGTAATCTACAGTATTTCCCCATAAGTTATTACGATCATTAATTAAGGTTGCACCGGACTGCTGAAAATTATCAGAACCGAGGTAATTCACAATGCCACCTATCTGGTTGTTACTTATAATATTTTTCTCCACTACTGCCGTGAATGTTGCAGGTTGAGGATAGCCAAGAACCAATCCTCCGCCTCTGATTTTCCTTTTTCCCTTATTATTCGAGTCGATCGTATTATTGGTGATAACTACCTTGCTCAAATTAAACGAGGTTAAACTGATTCCGAGGTGATCATTATTAACAATGAGATTGTTTGTGATCAAAATATCGTCAAAGGCAAATTTTTTTATGGTTGCCAGGGGGCTGATAACGATTCCGTCCGTATTATTATAAATATAGTTTCCTTCAATATTAGGCGAAGCAACTTCCCGGGCTCCGATACCTAGACGGTTATCATAAATATAATTACTTTCAATTCTTGGTTTAGCCTTACCCCTCGAACCGATCCCAACAACACTGTTGTTGTAGACACGATTATTGTAAATATGGGCATTACTATCCTTACCATTTCCGATTCCAACCAGATTCTTGTACACCAGATTACCATGAACCTTAGTTTTAGTGGTAAGTGCAGGTGATCCATGTATACCCATTCCATGAATGTTACCGGTAATTTTATTATTGAAAACATCCGGCGCAGAATCCCAGATATTCACTCCATGGCCCAGATCTCCACGTCCACCTCCGGTGATGACAAAACCTTCCACCCTGCCGGCCCGATCACCCAGGTAAAAAATGGCAATGGTATTTTTATTCCCTTTTTGACTGCCTCCATCAATAACCGGCCAGTCCTTACCAATCAGATTGACACTTTTATCAATGACCAGCAGCTCTTTATAGGTGCCTTTCTGGACAATGATATTATCGCCAGGCTGGGCGGCATCAAGGGCTGACTGAATGGTCGGATACTCCTCCGGCACCCGACGGATACCTGCAGTAACAGCATTTTTTGTACTGACATTAACAGTAACCGCTTCACTGTCAAACTCGCCATCATTCACTATCAGCATTACGGTATAAGAACCATCCACATCAATAAGAAATGAACTGCTTCCCTCATCGCCGGCTGAAAGAGTTGCCTGACTCTCTGCCGGTTTGTATACAAGAGACCACTTATACGTCAATGGATCTCCCTCAGCATCCTTACTGGTGCTCCCGTACATGGTAATTGTATCACCTGTCGACACCTTGGAGATAACTTCACCAATAATGGCCTCCGGCGGACGATTTTCCGGGACAGTGACTTGTACAACCTGTGGCTCACTGGATTCTCCCTGGCTGTCTGCAACAACCAGTTGGGCCTTATAACTACCCGGTACATCCGCCTTAAAGGCAGTTTTGATTTTGTCAGGCCTGGAAAGTTTTGCTTTACTGCCTTCCGGTTTTTGAATAAGCGTCCATTGATAGGTGATTGCATCACCATCGGGATCTACACTTCCTTTACCTTCCAGGATTGCCCGCCTGCCTGCAAATATTTCCTGGTCTGTCTCGACAACAGCCCGGGGCCGGCGATTAGCTCCCTTTCTCTTCTCAGCCCTGGTCAGCGGTCCACCATATACTCCCATATCATTCCTGCTGGTGCCTAAAGAAGGCGGCAGGTTTTCATCGTTGAATTCCGATTTCCGATCACCTGTATCTATAGCCGGAGATCCCGGCTGCAGGTGATAATCATGGCCGGCCATATCAACGAAGAGGGGATCGGCGATAATATTCTTCGTTTTCAAATAACTTGTCTCATCATCATAGCCTCCGAACTGCGGCCTGACACACCAGAGAAAGTGAGGATCACACGCCCCGGTTTCACCGTTGGCAAAAAGAAGGTTGTGGTCATACCCCTTTCCTGAAGTTCGAATTCCACCATCAATGTTAAGAGCGATAATATTATTTTTCATGGTCGCAACCGCTGACGGATCTTCAATAAGAATCCCAGCCCAGCCACTGCCGACAATCGTATTATTATACATAGTCACAGGCATGGGAAGGCAGCGAATTCCGGCCCGTTGATTATCATAAATAAGGTTGTTCTGAATTAATCCCGTTGCTGATTGAGCATTAATTCCGGAACGTTTATTACTATGTAACGTATTGCTGGTAATCTCAAACGTTGAGAGCGGCTTCTTGCCGCTGCCGATGGCGGAATAATTATTTTCCCAGATAGTGTTCCCCGATATTTTCAAAGAGGAGCCCTTCTGCATATAAATACCAGCCTGCGCATTCGCCGTAATATGGTTTTCTGTGATAACAGCTGAACTGTTTTCACAAAAAATACCGGAAGGTTCATTATCCCGGATAATATTATTTTTTATTGTTGGTGAAGTCCCCTTGCAATAAATGCCTGACCCCTCCGATGAATCACTGGTTTTCAACAAGGTTGCATGGATAATGGTAAAGCCATCCAATGTTGCCTTGTCAGCGCATTTCACCACAGTTCCTTTTTCCTTGGCACCATCAATCACAGTAACAAAAGATGAACTGTTTCGGCTGGAAAAATCTTGCTTCCAGCCACCTTCCAGGACAACCCCCTTTTTTAAAGTAATATGCTCAAAATAGGTTCCCTGCGACACTTTGACAGTGTCGCCAGCGACGGCAACAGATAAAGCCTTGTTTATAGTGGCGTGCTGAACCGGAACCTTGAGGATTGCTGCCTGGGCTTCTCTGCCAAGCAAAACGATGCAAAACAACAGGCTGAACATCAGGGAAATATTGAATAAATAACTTTGTTTCATATCAATCCTTATCGAAAAATATCTCATTGTTTACCGGAAACAGTTCAGGGCCGCCATATGCACCCATATCACTGAAAGTACCGTCTGTATCCATATAAAATGGATCCATGCTGCCCGTATCAATGCCGGGTGATAACGGAAGCAAATGAAAATCACCGTCCTCCATATTTACAAAGGTTGGATCTTCAGAGATATTACCATTTATTCCCCTGAAGCTACCGTCCCCGATCAAAGAATATGCGGGACGAGCTGAAGGGCCAACCTGCTTGAGGTACACGTCATTGTTTGTATTCTGCCAGAGGATGAGATTGGTCAGACGTACAGAACCCTTCTCAACGACAACCCCGCCTCCGTAGTCAGCGACATTTAATACAATGGTGTTGTTGGCAATTATTGATGCCGCACGGTCACAGGAAATGCCACCGCCAAAGCCGGCCCTGTTCTTCCAAATGATATTGTTATTAATACGGGAAGTATCACGGTTACAACCAATTGCTCCCCCGGAGTTTGCCGCTTTATTATCCATTAAAAGATTATTGCTGATAATCGCTGAGGAGCGATAGGAAAAAACTCCCCCCCCCGTGACTGTGGCTGTGTTGTTGCTTATAATATTATTATCTATTATTGGTGCAGATAGCGTATCGCAATAAATTCCCCCACCAAGGACAGCCTCGTTTTTGGTAATCACATTATTAAGGATGACCGGAGCCGACTCAGGGGCACAATAAATCCCTCCGCCTTGAAGGTCCACAACCCTACTGCCGGCAACACTGGTAATCGTAAATCCATCTAATACGGCTTTACTCCCCTTGTAAAAGATCACAACCGGCCCTGTTCCCCTACCCAGCAAAATAGTCTGTTGCGCCCCATGAGAACTTTTTATCGTCAAGGATTCCTTACTGATAGCCAGCTTGTCATAAAAAAAATGATAGGTGCCCGGCGCAACAATGATTGTATCCCCCGGCTCAGCTGTATCCACTGCATCCTGAAGTGTACGATTACCCTGAGGAATATGTATAGTAGCAGCAGAAAGGCGGTCCGGCAGAAAACCGGTAACAAAAAACAGAGTTAATAATACAATAATACCTGAAAAAATCAGGTATGTTTTAGAGGCTGAAGTATACCTCCAGTCCCTATTAAGGTTCTGCTGGCACTGTTCCCCCATCTGCCAGCCAATCATTTTTCCGAACCTATAAAATCAATTCCGGCGGTAACATTTTGATAAATGGCATTCCGTTGTATTGTCGCTGCTTCAGCATCAATCAAACGAATTCCGGCAGTTAAATTGCCGTGAATTTCGTTGTCTTCAATGATGCATTTATCCACTTCCCATAAGCTGATTCCAGATTTTCTGTTGTCATAAATAGTATTATATCGAATAATAACACTATCCGTCTTGATACAACGTATACCTGCAGCCAGATTCCCGTAAATAGTATTATTTTCTATAATTGCCTTAACCTGTGTCCTCAGGCTGCCAAGACCGAGTAATCCGATACCGGCCCTTCTGTTATTAAAAAAAGTATTTCCCCGGATGATTAACGGTTGCTCAACGGAATCAAAATTAATCGCCCCGACACCAGTACCGTTTCTATAACAAATATTGTTTTCAATAATCGGTCGCCCCTGTTCCCGGATACCAATGGCCGGCGCCACCCGATCCGCATCCGCAGGATCAGTGTAATAATTGTCAAAAATTTCATTGTCACTGATATGGGCAGCAGAATTAGTAGCATTACCTATGCCCAGGGAATAATTGTTATATATCACATTATTTCGGATCACAGGTTTGGCCTTGGTATCAAGAGCCGGTCCCATACCAACTCCAAGCCCGGTCGAGAGTATGGCCCCCCAACTGAGATTTCCAGTAAAGATATTATTTTCCACAATCGGTGAGCAGCCGCGAATTTCCATAATGAACAGGTTAACCCCTGAGACATACTTAGGCATATTTTGAAAAGTAAACCCATCCACCTTCATAGCTGCGGTTGTATCTTTCGGGAAACTGATCAAATATCCCGGTTCCTCAAGTTCACTGCCGTCTACAATAGTTCTCATGGTCCGACGGAGGACCTTTTTCAGTCCAGGGCCATCAACCAGATCGTTACCGTCCTCACCGTCATAACTAACTAGATCTACACCCTCCTTCATGACTATCCGCTCATAATAAACACCGGGATAGACGATGACGGTATCTCCTTCCATGGCTTCCTCTAAAGCTTCACCAATGGAAAAATAATCATCAGGAACCAGCAACTCTTCCGCCTTAATATCCACCCAGGTGGTCAATATCAGGGATACAGTGAAGAGGCACACAACCAACCGTACTAACGTAAATACTTTATGTAATGATTTAGACAGTTGTATCATTTAATATAGTAATAGATGTATCACTCTTCTGTTGCTGGTCTTTAGCAGGTGAGCCCAATGCCTATCAAAAGCTACGCTTAAACGAGTCAAGTCTCACTTTATGAACATTGTAAAAAATTAGGTGCAAAATACCACAAAGAACCAGTTATTGAAAAGCATTTCATTATTTATGATTCTGCCACTGACTACTGGTTATGGGGCTCAGGGCATTATCGATACGCAAAAAACCATTGGCGCCGATGAGAGCTGCAAGATCAAAGAACATAATTGATGCTTTCCAAGTCCATTCAGAAAAAACGCTGTTTTTTCGATGGCAATTACCTGCCGAATATGATATTACCCTTTGATAAAATAGATCTTTTTATATAATTAAAAATTAAAAAAGCTTCTGTTTCTGAATGCTTATTCATTGAAGGGTTGACCAGTATGCCTTCCTGGATTACTCTGCCTTTATTGGCTCAAATAATTAATTTAACAAATTAGAACCAGCCACAATACCGACACATATAAAATAAAATAAGTACGGTTACCCTGCGGGACAAATCAAAAAACAATATTGATAATAATTAATCGTACAGGATCAATATTAACCTGCGTAAATTGTCGTCACCACCACTAATTAAAAAAATGTTTCTTATCGATGAAAGTATTGTTCAAGTATCACTACGTTGGGGTACTTCTGAACAATTTTATCATATCAATACATAAAGTGTTCAAGGGGGGAGTTATGGGAAAATTCATCTTCACGACAGCCTTTTTTATGGCTATTGGTCTCGTTGTTTCTACGGGAAACGCCGAGGCTGCTGATCCGGTACTGGAAAGCAGCGATTGCATTAAATGTCATGCTAAAGTTGTCCATGATAATATGGACGACGGAGCAAAACACAAAACAGAAGTGGGTTGCGTTGACTGCCATGCAAATGGTCATCCCCCCAGCACACCGATAGAAGATATGATCCCCCAGTGCTCCATGTGCCATGAAGGTGAGGCCCATTTTGAGGGGGAAAACTGTCTTGGATGTCATCAAAACCCGCACCAGCCTCTACATATTGTCTTTGGTGAGGATAACGTCGCCGTTTGTAACACCTGTCACCCAGCTCAGGTTAGCGAGGTGAAAAACAATCCAAGCGCTCATGGTGAATTTGACTGCGCAGTCTGCCATCACGACAAACATGGCTATATTCCAGACTGTATGGAGTGTCATGATCCGCATCGTGAAGGACAAAAATTTGCAGACTGCGTTTCCTGTCACAAAGTTCATCAGCCGACAAATGTCGCGTATGGTGAAGCTGTTCCCAATCTGGATTGTGCCGCCTGCCACGATGATCTGGCAGCAACACTTGTTGCCGGCACGAGCAAACATGCACAGTTACAATGTGTCTTCTGTCACAAGGATACACATGGTTTTCTGCCCGCTTGCCAGGATTGTCATGGAATGCCCCATCCACAGTCAATGATGGAGAAATTTCCAAAATGTCTGGATTGTCATAATGATCCGCATGATCTTGCCATATAATTTATAAAAAATAGGAGGGAAAGATCAATGAAGTGGAAAGTCAATATCAAGATCCCGGCATGCCTTGCGGCTCTTGTATGCTCAGCAACAATTATGGCCTGTGCCAATCAGGGCCAGGATCAAACCACCGGGGATGCACCACAGCCTGTCGAGGTTGCCTCACCGCAGGCAGCTGAAAATTCCGAAGCTGGTGCAGCTGCTGAAACTGCTGTAAAGGCATCTCCGGCAAAAACAGAAAAGCAGGTTGCACCTGCTCCGTTGTATACGGAAATACCAAGAAGTCTTACACCTGTTGAGTGTGCGAGTTGCCATAACGGTCAGTATATACGGCTGCAACAGAGTGAATCTAAACATAGATTTGACTGCAACACCTGTCACAAGCAGCTCCATGCCTATGTTCCCACCAAGAATAACTATAAAGAAGTCATGCCCAAATGCTACAGCTGCCATAAACTGAAGCATGGAGAGGCATTTCCGGATTGTGCCCAATGTCATCAGGATCCTCATTCGCCAAAGGATATCCCTTTTTCCGGGGTAAAGCAGAACATTAAAAACAAAGCGGGTAAAGATGTTGTCGCCTGCTCAGTCTGTCATTCCAAGGAAGGGAAAGAGATGGACGCTTACCCAAACAAGCACAATGTTAAGGTTGGTTGCATCGGATGTCATAAAAACAAGCATGGAGTGAGGCCAAGCTGCTTTGACTGCCACAAGCCTCATGTAGCCGATCAGACATACGCCGATTGCCTGGTCTGCCACGCGCCGCATAGTGCAAAAAATATTTTACAGTATCCCAAAGAAATTCCGAATACTGTCTGTGCCGCTTGTCATGGCAAAATTTATAATAAACTTCAGGCCAACCCCACCAAACATACTGCCCTGCAGTGCGCTGCCTGTCATGTCAGCCACGGCCAAATTCCAAGATGTCAACAATGTCATAAGGAACCGCATGGTGCCACAGTGCACAAACGATTCCCGGACTGTCTGGAATGCCATGTTGATCCCCATGACCTTCCTGTAACCCCAGGAGCCTGAGAGCAGCACACCTCATATTGAATATTTCGGCACCCGCCGGAATATTCAGTATGTCCCCCCATCTGTTCCCTTCCCTACACTGGCTTACAAAATCCTTTCCAGATGATGCATCAGCTCAATTAAACATTTGCTAATGGAAGCGTTCAGTTCCTGTCTCAGTTAGCACCCAGACAAGATTCCGCCCTCTATGCTCAGAGATAATTGTAGCTGAAAATATCATTTGATCAGGTAACGAGTTTATCTGATCTATTTCAAACAACAAAGACAGATTTTATGCTCCGAAAAACAGGAAAATATAAATTGAAAAAACTAATACGTCAGGGCCTGAAATTCTTTGCGATTACCATCAATCCTCAGCTATTCAAGGTGCGCACGGCTCACTCTACTTTAAACCTACCGTAATTCTTTGACATTTCAGGATCGCAGGGTATATTATGCGCACCGAAACTGGTCGTAGCTGAGTTTCAGTGGTAATCAGAAAAATCTTTGAATGCAGAAAGTTTGCTGATTCATGAAGCGCCTCTCCCTCTGATAACTGCAGGAATTGTTCTAAGTAATATCTGAAAGTCCAGAGGTAATGACCAGTTGTCAATATAGCGAAGATCAAGCTGTATCCATTTTTCAAATGGTATATCACTCCTGCCGTCGATCTGCCAGATACAGGTCATACCGGGCCGAACACTAAAGCGTCGGTTAAACCAACGTTGATCAAACCCTTCATAATCCCTGACCGGCAATGGCCTGGGACCTACAAGACTCATTTCCCCTTTTACCACGTTAAGCAGCTGCGGCAATTCATCAATACTTGTAATACGCAACAAGCGTCCGGCACCTGTCATGCGCGGATCGTTCTTGATTTTGAATACCGGACCGGCCGCCTCATTCAACTCTTCCATACCCTCTTGCATCTTTTCCGCATCCTGCACCATGGTCCGGAATTTATAGAGGCGAAATATTCGTTTATTAAATCCGAGACGTTCCTGAACAAAAAACACCGGACCAGGAGAATTTAATTTAATATATATCGACACTACCAGGAAAAAAGGAGACAAACCAATAAGCAATACAGAGGAGATAACAATATCCAATGTGCGTTTTAGAAAAAGAGGAAGCCCTTCCAGGGCACCGGTATAAATGGTTAGAATTGAACTTCCTTCAAAATATTCAATTCGTGAGTGCGCAAGCTGGGAAAAAAAGAAATCTGCAAGTACCCGTACAATTACACCCTGTTCCACGCAGGTATCGATGATGGCGGCATGTTGATTATAGTACTCTTTTATCGGAAGACAGATCATGACTTCATCAACGACATTATCCCTTAGGAAATCTGCAAGATTTTCCGGAGATACCAGCGGATAGGTTTCTTTCAACCGGTCCTCATCCCCATCTACCCAATGCGTATCAACAAAACCGGTTAATGAATAACCCAGATGGGGTTTCCTCAGAACCGTCTCAGCAAATTGTGTAGCCCGTTCATTTGTTCCCACCAGTAATATGTTACGGAGGTTTCTTCCTCTTACCCGCACCCTGCCTAGAAAATTCCTCAACAAAAAACGGCTTGAAATAGCCATAAATGTGCTCCCGGCCCAGAAAACAGCCAGAAACAGAGGAGTAATCATAATCATGTTAAACAAGTTGGCCGCAACAAAAATTGCCATTGTTCCAAGGGACGTGGCCTTAACAATCTCAATAACCTCAGACCATTGAGATGACAAACGCATGGAATAATAAAGACCGAGAAATGTAAAAAGACAGTGCCAGCAGAGCATGAGTCCCAGAAAAAGGATTAAATTCGAGATGCTGATACGCATAGCAAAAAATTGTTCCAGACTGGTAGAAGAACCAGACTGAACTATAACAGTCGCCGCTCCAAACGAACAAACCAGAATAAGAAGGTCAGCCATCTTAAAGCTGTTCAAGAGAATACGGCGCCGAAAATTACGCATACTTTACTTTCCTTTTGCCTGAGACAGAAGAATTCATTATCGAATCATAAGCCACTTCCATACCTTTTTTCGAACATATTTAATCCCGTTCGATAAAGCACTGCCAGGAAACACAATCCATCAAACAACAGTGCATAACCACTTTATCATGGATTAGCCTGTAAATTACAGGATAATTTTAGTTCGTTGCAGCTTAAATTCTTCTACCCAGCAGTAGAGTACAGGCACCACAAAAACCGTGAGCAGGGCAATGATCATGCCGCCGAAAGAGGGAATGGCCATGGGAACCATGATATCCGAGCCCCGGCCGCTGGAGGTCAGGATCGGGATCAGAGCGAGGATGGTGGTGGCCGAGGTCATCAGGGCCGGACGAATACGGCGTTTTGCCCCCTGCACGACCATCTGCCGGATGTCCTGTTTACTGGTACCGCTGAAACGCGAACGGGACTCATCCAGGTAGGTGGCCATCAGCACGCCGTCATCGGTGGCAATGCCGAACAGGGCTAAAAAACCGACCCAGATGGCCACGGACAGATTGATGGTATGAACCTGAAACAGTTGGCGCATGTCTGTTCCAAAGAGGGAGAATCCCAGAAACCAGTCCTGGCCATAGAGCCAGATCATCAGGAATCCGCCGGACCAGGCCACCAGAATTGCGGAAAAGACCATCATGGTGGTGGTCATTGATTTAAATTGCAGGTAGAGAATAATCATGATGACCAGCAGAGCCAGCGGCAGAATAACAGCGAGACGTTTCTGGGCCCGTATCTGGTTTTCATAGTTGCCGGCAAAGGTATATGAAACCCCGTCCGGTAAATGAAGCTCACCGGAATCAATTTTTCCCTGCAAAAAGGCCTTGGTCTGTTCCACCACATCCACCTCGGCAAAACCAGGTTTTTTATCAAAGAGGACATAAGCGGTAAGAAAGGTGTCCTCGCTCTTGATCATCTGCGGACCGCGGACATAACGAATATCAGCAAGCTGAACAAGCGGGATTTGTTCTCCACCCGGAGCAGTCACCAGAATGCCTTTAAGGGCCTCTATGGAGTCCCGCCTCTCCCGCAGATATCGTACCCGGACCGGGTATCGTTCCCTGCCTTCAACCGTGGTGGTAATCATTTTACCGCCAACGGCTACAGCGAGCACTTCCTGGACCTTGCCCAGCTTAATGCCGTAGCGGGCAATGGCCTCACGATCAATGACAATTTCCAGATAGGGTTTGCCCACTACTCTGTCGGCAAGCACGGTGAGCGGGGCCACCGACGACACCTTTTTGACCAGCCCTTCCAGCTGCAGAGCCACCTGTTCAATGGTCTGCAGATCAGGCCCTTTGACTTTTATTCCCATGGGAGCCCGCATGCCGGTCTGCAGCATGACAATGCGGGTGGCTATGGGCTGCAGTTTGGGTGCCGAGGTCACACCGGGAATATCTGCAGCAATAATAATCTCATCCCAGATGTCGTCCGCATTTCGAAACCCGGGCCAGGCGTCTCGACCAGGATTTACCTCTGGATCAAGCTCCATACGCCAAATCCGGAACGGTTTCCCTTGGGCATCTGGAATAAGAAAACCGTTTTCATCCCGTTCAAATCTACCCCGAACAAGGTAGGGCGCTCCGTCTGCTGCCTTTAAAAGAACACCTTCCGGACTTCTGAAATAGTCTTTCCTGTCGGAACGAAAGCTGAAACGCAATCGGTTGCCCTTTTCATCCACCAGGTATTCCGGATGATAGTTGATCACTGTTTCAATCATCGACAGCGGGGCAGGATCAAGCGGGGTTTCCGCTCTGCCCAGTTTACCGACTGCAGATTCAACCTCGGGAATGGCGGTGATCTCTCTGTCCTGTTGGGCGAGTACCTCCTGCACTTCAGAGAGACCGGCATGGGGCATGGTGGTGGGCATGTAAAGAAACGAGCCCTCGTCAAGGGGCGGCATGAACTCTTTACCGAGCCCGGGAAAACTATGAGCTAGTCCAATCATAGGTCTGCTTTG
>Ga0209013_10000925_pt1 | contig 26910 bp, 19 predicted proteins | sample Cruoilmetagenom2_FD_187291 | JGI IMG/M metagenome (GOLD analysis project Ga0209013, IMG submission 187291) | Oil polluted marine microbial communities from Coal Oil Point, Santa Barbara, California, USA - Sample 2 (SPAdes) (version 2) | ecosystem: Environmental > Aquatic > Marine > Oil seeps ...
TTCATGCCGGAGCGACCCTGGTGATCAACGCCGCTTTCGATGCGGGAGAAGTGCTGGAGAAGATCGAAACAAGCAGCATCACCATGCTCTACATGATGCCTGTTATGTTTCATGCCCTGACCAGGCAGGCGGCATCAAGAAACGGCCCCATAGCCAACCGGCTGCGCCTGGCGATTGTCGCGGGCGATACCACGCCTTTTGTCGTATTTGACGAATTCGAGCAACGCTTCGGCCTGGAGATGTGTGAAGGCATCGGCATGACCGAGACGCAGATCTACACGCTCAACCCCCTGGGGGAGGGAAAAAAGAGAGGCTCCGTAGGATTGCCAGTCACTTACACGGAGGTTGCGGTCCAGGACGACCTGGGCAACCCGTCGCCAGTTGGCGAAACCGGGGAGATTGCAGTCAAGGGAGAGATCGTCATGCGAAGCTATCTGAATAACCCGGAAATTACAGCGGAAAGCTATCGCAACGGGTGGTTTCTAACTGGTGATCTTGGCTGTTTTGACGATGACGGCTACCTGTGGTTCAGGGGACGTAAAAAGCAGTTGATTGTCCACGACGGCTCCAATATCTCGCCCCAGGAGGTCGAAGAGGTCTTCTATCACCACCCGGCCGTCTTTGAAGTCGGCGTCATCGGTGAACCTGACCAGTTTGAAGGCGAGATGGTGCACGCTTTTATCGCCCTGAAGCCCGGCGCCGAATCTGTCACTGAAGAGGAGCTGTTGGATTTTGCCCGGCATCACCTCGCCGATTACAAGTTGCCGGAAAGCATCACCTTTATCGACGCATTGCCCAAGGGCGCGACGGGAAAGATTGACCGCAAGCTGCTCAGGAGTTCTGATTGATTGTCATTTCTCCCTGCGGTCGAAATGACATGGTGTATTGAATCAGAGTCCAATCTCCGGCTTGTCTGTCTCGGAACGAAGCTTGCGAACAACCTCTTCGAGCATCTCCGTGGCCCTGGCGAGTTCCTCCGAGAGGGCTTCGCGAATCATCAGGGTCAGTTCGTTGAAATCCGCCTCCCTGATCTGCTCACGGGCGGCGTCGCTCAGGTTGTGCTTGAATGTGGCAACCACTTTTTCTGCCAACTCTTCGGTTTCGTCTGTCATGTTCACCTCGAATGATTGCGATTGGACAGGCGCATGATAGCAGGAAACGCTCGATGGCTGGAAACCAGGTCCCTCGCACGCACCTGTTTTTTCAAGCGTAGCAAAGCCTGATGCTACTGGAAGTGATCAGGGCCAGAAGTCCGACCATGGACTGAGATGGGAAAGAGAGTTCATCAGTTATAATGCCCAGAAGAAAATGGCCTGAAGATCCTATAATCAATCCATGAGAAAATCCCTTTCCCGTATCTATGACGAATTCGCCGATACCTACGAAGAGAGCCGCGGCATCTTCGATATGTCGGAGGTGTTCGACACTTTTTACCAACGTTTCGACACAGAAAAAGGGAGCATCCTCGATCTGGGCTGTGGGGCGGGTGAGCCACTTGCAGCCACCTTCATAAAACGGGGCTGGTCGGTCACGGGTGTGGATTTTTCGCAAAGGATGCTCGAATTAGCGGCCAGATATGTTCCGGACATGGATACCATTCATGCCGATATGCGCAATGTCGAATTCGGCCCGGGCCAATTCGATGCAATCACCATCATCTATGCCCTGTTCCATCTCCCCCGCGATGAGCATGCCGTCTTGTTTGCGAAAATATTCGACTGGCTGCGGCCGAACGGGAAATTGTTATTCACCTATGCGACCCGGGAGTACACCGGCCAGCTTGAATTCGATGGGTATAAGGAGTTCATGGGGCAGCAGCTCTATTACAGCCACAAAAGCCCGGAACGGTTGTATGCGGATTTGGAAATGGTGGGCTTTGACATCGAGGCCTGGGACTATCGGAATATTGGCGGTGAACTGTTTTTGTGGGTCACGGCAAACAAACCGGCGTGAGCCCCTGCTGCCTGATTTGAGCATATCCCCTCGCTAACGAATAGAGAGTATGAGAGCTAAAACATCGGTCGCAATTGCCTCGGAATCCCCCTACACCGTCAGCGTCGGCGAGCAAATTGCCGAGATGGGCGGCAATGCCGTCGATATTGCAGTGGGGAGCGCTTTGGCTGCCACGGTCTCGGAAGCCTTGATGTGTTCGCTGGGAGGATCGGCATTCATCTGCATAAAGATTCCCGGACAACAGCCGGAGTTGATTGATGGCGCCGATGGCATGCCCTCTATTCCCGAGGAGCGCCTGCACACAAAGGAGAGAGCCTGGAACAGGGTTCATCTCGCCTATGGCGATGGCATCAGCGTCAATGTCGGCCATGCCTCGATTGCCGTGCCGGGAATGCTGCGCGCTCTTGAGTTGGCCTGGAAACGCCATGGATCCCTGCCCTGGAAAGAGGTGGTTACGCCCGCTGTGGAGTTGGCCCGCTCAGGAACAAAAGCCAATGAAACCCTTGTGAAATGGTTGGCTATTGCTGGAAAAGCCGTATTTTTCTCACACAAAGAGAGTCGTGAAAGTTTTTTTCCCGATGGCAAAAACCCTTTGCAACGGGGAGAATTTTACAAGACCCCACACCTCGACACCTCACTGGAACTCATTGCAAAAGAGGGAGCCGATGCCCTGTACAAGGGGGACCTCGGCCAGGCCTTGGCCAAAGAGATTACAGCCAACCATGGCTATGTGACTTTTCAAGAGCTCTCCCGTTATGAAGCCCTGGTGAGAAAGCCCATCATGCTCCACTCCCGCGGCTATCAGATGGCGATCAATCCACCTCCGGCCATTGGCGGGGCCATGGTGGGATCGATGATCCGGATGTTTGATTCACAGTGGTCCGAAGATATGAGCGACCGCGAAAAGATTTTGGCCATTGCCCGCTGCCAAAGAGCCATGTTTTCTCTGCGCCACGAGGAGGCCAGCGCCAATTGGGGGCCCGATCGGGCGGATCGAATTTTGGAAAGAGAGTGGTTGAAAAAGTATCTGCAAAAAACCTGCTCCCCTAACACCATGCACATGAGCACGGCCACCGGCGATGGCGCCGTAGTGTCCATCACCATGAGCAATGGCTACGGCTCTGGCATCTCCATACCAGAAACAGGAATCCCATGCAACAACAGCCTTGGCGAACCAGAGCTCAACCCTGGCGGATACTTCAACATTCCTCCCGGAGGCCGGTTGGTTTCGAATATGTCTCCCACCGTCGCCTGGCATGAAGACGGCACCACTTTGGCTATGGGTTCTCCCGGAGCCAGCCGCATCACCACCACAATCTTTCAGGGATGGTTGCGATTCGCCTATCAGAAAATGAGCTTTGAGCAATCCGTCCGCGCCCCGAGACTTCATGTCGAAAACATCAACAATGAGTTTGTTGTGCAGTATGAACCGGGTATCGATGTGAGTTTATTAAAAGACCACTTTAAACTTCGCCCTTTTTCCGAACAGGATATGTATTTTGGCGCACTCAATATTGCTGGCTGCGATGCCCGGGGGAATCTGCACGCCCTGGCGGACAAGCGCCGCCATGGAGCACAGTTTATATCCGGTCATTAAGGAAGCTTCACGGATATCATCTCAATAACTCCGTGCAGGAAACAGGGATTTAGTAATTTATCGATTCAGCCATGAGGGGTATAAAAGTCATGAACAAATGGATGAAAATAGCACATGCTGAAGCTGTCAAAGGGATGCTGGCTGGTGACGGCGGGCCATTTGGCGCAGTGATTGTAAAAGATAATGAGATGATTGCTGCTGGACATAATATGGTGTTAAAGAGCAATGACCCGACTGAACATGCTGAAGTGAATGTGATTCGTAAGGCCTCTCAGAAGTTAGGCGCGTTTGATCTTTCAAAATGTGAGATATATGTCAGCTGTATGCCATGTCCAATGTGCCTGGGTGCGATTTTTTGGGCCAGAATACCTATTGTATATTATGGCGCCACTGAGCATGATGCGAGCAGAGGTGGTTTTGATGACCATCGCTTCTACGAGATGATTAAAGGGAATAATAGTGATATCACATTCACGCAGATTGATTATGATGAAAATGCCAGGCTTTTTGATCTGTGGCTTGAAAAAGAGGATCGGATACTCTATTAAACCATCATTCAATTGCTCACCTGCTTTATTACAGCAGGCTGACTGGACTATAAGTGTCGTTCGCGTTTTGTGATACCAGTTGTCAGATATCCCCACTTGGATGTAAGCTTGCTGGCAAGAGCCTATGGAAACCTGATGAGGTCAAAACATGCCACATTTCATGGCGGATTATAAGGTCGCCGACCACATGATGCGCTACAGCCAGTTCGTGCCGCGCCTCTACAACCTGTGCAAATCACTGGGCTTCGAGGCGGGGCGCATCATGCCGTCGCGCGCCTTCTGCTCAGATGAGAGCCAGGGCTACCCGATCATCCTGATCGCCAAACACTTCGGCACCTTCCCCTTCAACCATGGCATGGTCGGAGGCATCGTCGCCACCGACCGCCACGGGCCGCATGCACACCACGGCAAGGACCTGGTCATCATCCAGGCGAGCCATGTCGGCTACGACCCGGAGAAGCAGGAGTGGGGCAGCTATCGCCGTCTGCAGATGGACGAGGAGGTGCTCACCACCGCCTGCGGCAAGATCTGCGGCATCCTCGATTGGTACAGTGAAGAGTACCAGTTCGCCCGTGAAAACATCTATTTCACCCGTCTCGACGGCACACCCATCATCGTCATTGACAACCAGCTGCTGAACCCGGATCGCGAACGTGGCATCTTCCCGCAACTGGAGAAGATGGTCATCGTCGACGAGGCTGGCGGACAGCCAGAGCCGCTGCGTGTCTTCAGCACCGCCAAGGGCTATCGCATCCACTCCGAGCTGCTGAAGCATATCAACACCTCGGAACTCGAGGAGGGAAAACGCACCCCAATCGGGGATATTCTCACCGCCGACCTGTTCCACTTCAGGCAGCAGATCGAGGATGAGGGCGAAGAGGGGCGCAGCCACCTGGAGCAGAATCTCGGCTTCGCCATGCCTGCCATCGTGACGGCGGACTCCCCCGCCCTGGCCGCCGCCCTGGCCAACACCCAGGTTGAGTTCGACCGCGCCTACCGCACGCTGCTCAATGAGCCGGAGTACCAGAACCGCAACCTGCTGTTCATCGCCGGCATCAACATTGACATCTCGCCGCAGCCGGGGCAGCTCTTCCCGCTGACCAAGTTCGTCCCATGGGCCGCCTTCGTACAGCACAGCAACGGCGAGCGCAGCACCATGGAGCAGGATGAACTGCTGCAGCGGCTGCTCGAACAGAGCACGGAGAATCCTGACAAGATCGACCTGGAAGAGGCCATCGCATCCATGGAGCGGGCCGAAGAGGTGAAGGTCAAGCTATAGCCGCTGGGAAGAATACACCGCCGGCGCCAGCCAATGAATCCCCTCTCTCACCGGGAGATAGCCAGTGTGAGGGAGAACTCTGGCAGTGTCAATGAACAGCAGCTGCTCGCTAATTGATGCGATCAGACTGAAAAATGGTGTTGAAATGAGGAAATAACCCACTAAAATAGTCGGACTTTTTTGACCTTCATCATTTTCAGGAATTTATTATCATGAATCCACTTGCTACACGCGGCGGCACCGTCATTCTCGGCATTCTGCTTGCCATACTCGTAACCTTCGCGCTCAACGGCGGCAACTTCCATCTCAACGGCATCGAGATCACGGTGTGGATACACGCCATCGTCGGCATCGCCTGGGTTGGTCTGCTTTTCTATTTCAACGCGGTGCAGATTCCCGCGGTCGGCCAGGCTCTAGCCGATGGCGGCGCAGGTCCCGGCCCTGCCGCGATCAACAAGTATGTTGCTCCGCGTGCGCTCTTCTGGTTTCGCTGGGCCGCGGTGCTGACATGGTTGACCGGGGTCAGCGGCCTGGCGCAGGTTGGCGGCGGCATGCAAGGCATTCACCTGGCTTTCACCTTCAACAACTTCTCCTTCAACGGGCCAATGGCCGTCCTCGGCATGGGCGCCTGGCTCGGCACCATCATGCTGTTCAACGTGTGGGTGCTGATCTGGCCGAATCAGAAAAAGATCCTGGGGATCGTGCAGGCCACCCCCGAAGAGATCGCCAAGGCCAAGAGCGTTGCGCTGATAGCGTCACGCACCAACACCGCGCTGGCCTTTCCGATGCTGCTGGGCATGACCGGCTATGCACACGGCCTGCTGTTCTGATGATTTCTCAGCAGTAAAGCAGTCAATAAAAGCCCGGCATCTGCCGGGCTTTTTTGCTCCTGGTCCTCTGTTTCGCGATTTCCTTCGCACCCTACCGTGGAAGTCCACCCCGACTCTCTTTACAGCGACAGCCTCGAACCGCCACCGAAATTATTACTGCTAGCATAAAATCACTTTATAAGCTGCATCAATAAAACCATCTTGTTTCTCTAAATGATTCCCATAAGATTCGCATTGATATATATCAATCGTCCTTGGCTCATGCAATAAAAAATACAAGGCCATCACAAGACATTGAGTGATTTGCGAATCAACAGTCCGGCAGCAACAGATGTGCTCAACGTCTACCTTCCAGCATCTAAGAATGCATCCATTGGAGACATTAAATGAGACAAAAAAAACACAATCACCCCAAGCGATATCACAGAATGATGGGTGCATTACTGGCAACGACTCTCTCAATGACACTAGGAATGAGCGGCGTTCAAGCAGCCAAGCCGGGCCCAAGCTGCACTATCACTACACCGCAGAATGACCCAACGGCGGTGACCACCGGAGGTTCTGAGCTCTTCCAGGGTATTGTCAGCGGCGGTACAGCCCCCTACGATGTGACCTGGACTTTCGAGGGTGGTGATGACGGCCTGGCCCCGGCACCAAGCGGCGGTACTGACACTGCTACCGAAACACTGAATAACAGCGGGGACCAGACCCAGCAGTATGACGTTGCCTTCTATGAGGCTGGAAATTTTACCGTGACCCTGTCTGCTACCGACAGCAACAGCAAGCGGGCCAAAAACTGCTCAGCCACCCATACGGTCGAAGTGACCGGCGGTGCGGGTGAAAACAATCCTCCAGTGGCGCAGAACGATGACTACAACACGACGGAGGGCGTGAAACTGGTCATCGCTGCACCCGGAGTGCTCGGCAACGACAACGACCCGGACGGCGATCCGATGATGGCGGAACTGAGTCTTAATGTAACGGGCGGCACACTGACCCTGAACCCGGACGGTGGATTTAGCTACACGCCGAACAACGGCTTCATCGGCCAGGACAGCTTCACCTACACCGCCAATGATGCGGGCGGTCCGTCAAACGAAGCGACTGTGACTATCGGTGTGGCGGCGGCCGGTGGAGTCTCCATCAACTCCACCAGCGCCAATGGTACAAGCGTTCCATTAGACGCAGTCGCGGAGCAGCCGCAGGTAACCTATCCTGATTACAGTGACGTGAATCCCAATTACACAGTTGTCGCGATCAACGACCTGGGCATGCACTGCGGCGACCTCGACACCCGTATTTCCAGTATCCTGCCGCCCTTCAACGTTCTGCATTCGCAGGTCATCCAACGCGGGAAAGGCGGTCTTCCCCAGATTCTGGGCAAAGACCAGGTCGAAATATTCTACTCCGCGGCCTCCAACCCCAACGACCCGGCCCCGTCCAAGGTCGCTGGCGGGCAGGCCCTGTCATCCGTCGCTGCTGACGGCACTGTCTACAAGACCAATTTCTGGGATAGCGTACTTAAAGGCGCCTATGATCCTTTCTACCCGGCGACGGATCCATTTGGGGATATTTCAGTTCCACTGACTCCACTTGCCGGTGAAGTTGGGACCGCTTTCAATGTTACCACCGATGTAGGCCTGCCAATGCCCGATGCGGGGTTGATATACCTGGGTCCTGATGGCGTACCTGGTAGCGGTGATGAGTATCTGCATGCCACCCAGCAGCTCATGCCGGGAATTGGCGATCCGTATACCGATAATTTACCGCAGAAATTCGCGGAACACATCGGCACCCTGCCGTTCTTCATCAACTTCCCGTTCGGCTACACGGCCGATGTGAACCTGTTCGAGGCAGCCGGCGTGCCAATCGCGGCATTCGACGATTTCGGCCGCGAAAACCCCTATCCTTTGGTGCGGGTGCAGGCGGATCTGAACCCTGATGGATTCCCTGATCCCGCTGTTGCATCCATCGACGTCGTCATGCCGATCTCCGGCGAAGCGGAATGCCAGTCCTGCCACTCGGACGATGTGGGTACTAGCATCGCGACTGCCAAACTAACCGGCACTGACGGCGCACCGTCACCGGCATCGGCGATGGACGATCCCCTCTACGAGAATGCCGCAACCGCCAGCGTACCTTTCGAGGTTGCCGTCGAGTGGGCCAGTGATATCAACCTCCTGCGTCTTCATGACCTGAAGCACGGAACCAGCCTCGAGTCATCCATCGACGCAGCAACCGGCCAGGCTGCCAATCCCGTGGTCTGCCAGACCTGTCACTATACACCGGCACTGGACCTGGCCCAGTTTGGTCCACTGGAGGGTGAACCGAGCACCCTTGCCAACGGCCGCGACCAGGTGAAGCATAAATCCATGTCCAACGTGATGCACGGCCATCATGGCTCGCTTGATGTCAACGGGAAGTCCCCAGGTGAAGATAGTTACAATCCTGACAACCTGCTGATCCCGATCATGCCGCCGGCCATCGAAGGCCAGACCCGGCGCGACCCGAACTATACACAGACTACACTGGAGGAGAGCTGCTACCTGTGCCACCCGGGCAAGCGCACGCAGTGCATGCGCGGCGCCATGGCCAACGGCGGCCTGGTCTGCCAGGACTGCCATGGGCAGATGCAGGACGTTGGTGATGACTTTACCCGTAATGTCACATTGGCCAATGACGGTAGTCAATTCCACCTGGACCCGGACTTCTACACCAACCCGGCAACTCCACGTGTGCCCTGGGCTAACGAACCGGGCTGCGGCTCCTGCCATACCGGCTACGCGACCGACAACCTGGCCGGTGATCCGAACGTCCTGGTAAGCCCCACGGACACTCTGGGCAACAGCGATGACATCCGTTTGCTGTCAGCCTATCGTCAGAACGATACCAAAGCCACGCCCATCGTGCCCACCAACAAAGCGTTCGCCGAAAACGTAGTGACGGCAGACGACATGCCCGGTGATCCGGGAGCCATCGGCAATCCTAAACTCTACCGGGTAAGCAGCGGCCACGGTGGCTTAATGTGTGAGGCCTGCCATGGCAGCACCCACGCAGAGTGGCCCACTGCCAATCCGAACGCCAATGACAACATTCCTGCTTCCCAGCTGCAGGGTCACTCGGGCTATATCGCCGAGTGCCAGGTGTGCCATGCGCCAAACGATGATGCTGCACTGCCACTGGGCAACAATGGACCGCACGGCATGCATCCTGTATCGGACAGGTATGTCAGCGTTGACCCAAATACGCTGGAAATACTGACCGATGGTTCCGGGAACGTTTTAGATGACCCGGAATCACCTTTTGTTGAGGATCTACGCTGGAATACCGACCACAAAAGCTACAAAAATGACGGTCCAGGTTGCAACTCCTGCCACGGTGCAGATCTGAAGGGAACTGTTCTGTCGCGTACGGCCAAGCATCGTGTCATAAAGTGCAAGGACACCAAGGGCAGCCTGCCTGGCTGTGCCACAGGCGATGAGTACGCGGTGATACCGAAAGGAACCCCTGTGGGCTGCGGACTCTGTCATCAGCAGAAACGGCGCTAGATACATTAGTTATATCCAATACAGAATGTTGTCTCGGCAAAGCGGCAGGGAAGCCGCTTCTCTCATGCATGCGCAGAGACTGCTCTCCTACACGCTCGAACCCGTCAAGAACTCTTATTCCTCTGCATTTACTGAAAGCAGTGCTTCGATGTAGGCATGCATCTCTTCGTCATCCCAATCCGTCTCTCCAATGACGCTCCTGCGGATCACTCCCTTTGCATCCAGGATGAAGCTGGAGGGGTAGACCTTAACGCCCCAACTGCCCGCCACCCTGCCATCACTGTCCCTCAGGATCTCAATGCCGGCGTCCTGCAACCTCCGGAACCGCTGAACGGTCCCCTTGCCTTCACGTACGTTGACCGCGAGCAGAACGAAGCGACGGGCGTCCATGGCAAGGCTGAGCCGTTCCAGGGAGGGAAACTCCCTGATACAGGATGTGCACCAGCTGGCCCAGAAATTGACAAGCACAACCTTGCCCCTATAGCCGGATAAGGTATGAATTTCATTTTCAAGATTCTTTAACTCAAACTCCATTTTCTGAGCCCCATCCTCGACAGGTTCAAGCGTCCCGGCTGCCATCGCTTGGGTAGCGATCCACAGGAAGAGCATGAGTAACATGTTTAAAATTGATCTGGTATTCATGTTTATTTCCTGTTTTTCAATCCTGAAAATCTGCTCATCTCATGACGGCTGATCTTATTCTGCACCCTTATTGTGACAATTGCAGCTTGCATGCACTATCTCACCAGCTTGACAATTGAAGCGATATATATCATTCTGATATATGATTGTTAGATATAGGTGTTGTGATGCGTGTCAAAACCCTCTGCCTTGGGGCGCTCTGTCTGGGAGACGCCACTGGCTACGATATCAAGAAGCTGTTCGAGAACGCCTTCAACCATTTTCACGGCGCAAGCTTTGGATCCATCTATCCGTCGCTGAAGCAGCTGGAGGAGCAGGGTCTCGTCGACCACCGGGTGGAAGCCGGAGAGAAGCATCCCGACCGCAAGCTGTTTCACGTTACCGACGAGGGACGCGCCTCTTTTGTTGCTCAACTCGCACAGATGCCTGCGTCGGAGCAGCTCAGATCTGAGTTCCTGGTGCTGCTGTTTTTCGCGCATCTGCTGCCGACTGATGTACTGCAGCAGAGACTCGATGAAATGGAAGTTCACTACAGAGAGGAGCTGAACTATCTTGAATCGCTGTCAGGCTGTGAGGGGCACACCTCCGGCATCGATTTCACCATCGGCATGGGAAAGGAGGTGCTGCGCACCAAGCTGAAGTTCCTTCAGAAGCAACGTAAAACACTACTTGCAACGCACCTCAAACGCCCCGATTCAGCCGTGAATGCTGCTCGTGCGAATGATCCGCAGCAGGAGTCATCATCATGATCAGGTTGTGCATCACTGCCTTGCTGGCCGCGATCGCGCCCATCAGCACATTCGCAGCCGTCCCGGTAACGACAGTTGCTGTCGGAGATCTATTGCAGCAGTCGCGTCACAGCGCACCCGCTACCGTTATCGCACACAACTCCCCCTCCCTCTCGGCTGAAATCAACGCGCGCATCGACTCTATTCCGGTCAGGGTCGGAGATACCGTCGAGTCCGACGAACTGCTGGCGCAACTCGATTGCCGTCAATATAACTCCCTGCTTGCCGCAGCAAAAGCAGGTATGGATCAACTCGCCAGTGAACGCGATTTTTCAGCCGCACAGCTCAGGCGCGCCGAAGGTCTGAAGCTGAAAAAGGGCATCAGTGATGAGGGTGTGGAACAGCGCAAGAGTGAATGGGAGAGTTACACCGCCCGCTATCGTATGCACGAAGAGACGCAACGCCAGGCGCAACTGCAGGTGGATCGCTGTCAAATCCGCGCACCCTTCAGGGCCGTGGTGGTAGAGCGGCTCTCCAGCAGCGGCAGTCTCGCCACAATAGGAACACCGATCCTGAAACTGGTGCAGCTTGACGATATCGAGATATCCGCCAACCTTCGCGAACAGGAGAGTGAGACCCTCAAGGAGAGCAGCAAGATCTGGTTTGAATTTTTCAACAAGCGATATCGACTGACACTGCGCGGGATAGTGCCTGTCATCGAGTCACGCACCCGCACCCGCGAAGCGCGGCTGCGCTTTTCCAAAGAGAGTGCGCCGATTGGCGCTGCGGGAAGAGTCCTGTGGCAGGGAGGGTCGCTGCAGCTGCCGGCCGGTTACCTGGTGAAACGCAGCGAGCAACTCGGCGTTTTCCTTGTTGACGGCGACAAGGCGAGGTTCCACCCTGTTGCCGGCGCAGTCGAGGGGCAGCCTGCAGTCACCGACCTCCCTGCAGAGAGAGTGCTGATTGTCGAGGGACGGCAACGCCTCAGTGACGGGGATGACATCTCGGTGCATGGGCAACGCAACATCAAAGACAAGCCGTCAGGCCCGGCAGAGTAATCCGCCATGTGGGATATCTTGCTGCGAAATCACGTTCTTGCCAACCTCACCTTCGTGCTGGTGCTGGTTGTCGGGCTGCTCTCCTACAATCTGCTGCCGAGACAGCAGGATCCGACGATTAATTTCAACTGGATCGTCATCACCACGATACTCCCCGGGGCGGCCGCACTCGACGTTGAAAAGAAGGTCACGGATCCGCTCGAAGATGCTGTGCGCAAGGTGCAGGATATCAAGTTTCTCTCATCCAACAGCCGCGAGTCGGTTTCCAGTATCCTGGTTCGGTTTGAAGATATCAGTGAACGTCTGTTTGATAAACGTGTCAGTGATTTGCGGCGTGAAATCCAGAATAAACAGGATGAACTACCTGATGCCGCCGCCGACCCGATCATTCTGGAGATCACCAGCGCAAACGCTTTTCCTTCCGCCTCTATTGCCGTCGTCGGTATGGCGGACGATGAGAATCTGCGTATTCAGGCGCGCAACGTCGAAAAGGATCTCGAACGGCTCACCGGGGTCGATCGCGTCGATCCTATCGGTCTGGCAAACCCGGAGCTGGAGGTCACTTTTGACCCGGCAGCGCTTGAACAGCTGGGCCTGAGCCCTGGCCAGGTCGCAGATACAGTCACTGCTTTTTTCCAGGATATTGCAGCAGGCGATGTCAGACTCGGCAATGAGAACTGGCTGGTCCGGCTTGCCGGCAGCAACAGTGATCCGCGTTTTCTTGCAACCCGTCCGGTGATAGGCGCCGAGGGCGAGGTCATGCTGGATCATGTCGCACACATCAGGCGCACCCGTGAAGAGCCGGATAAACTCACGCGTTTCGATGGACGCCCCGCCGTGCTGCTGGCGGTCATGAAACAAACCGGCGCCAATACGCTTGATGTTGTCGATCGCATCACCGCCTATATCGAGAGCCGCAACATGCTGGCGAACCAGACCGGTGTCGACCTGGTGCTGACAGATGATCAGACGATCCCCACCCGCCAGTCGATCGGGCTGATGCAGAACAATGCCCTCATCGGGCTGTTTCTGGTGTTGCTGGTCGCCTGGGCATTCCTGGGCTCACGCATTGCATTGCTGACTGCCATCGGCATCCCCTTTGTACTTGCCGGAACATTCTGGGTGCTCTCCGCGATCGGTGAAACCCTCAACGTGACTGTGCTGCTTGGCGTCGTCATCGTGCTCGGTATGCTGGTGGATGACGCCGTGGTGGTTGTGGAGGCGATCTACTACCGTTTGCGCCATGGTATGGACGCCTTCACCGCAGCTGTCGAATCACTGCGGGAGGTTGCCCGTCCTGTAACCACCGCAGTGCTCACCACCATGGCCGCATTCATGCCGCTGATGCTGCTGCCGGGAATCCTCGGAGATTTCATGCGCGTGATCCCGCTGGTGGTCACCATCGCCCTCGCCATCTCCCTTGTAGAGGCGTTCTGGATGCTTCCTGCACATACGGTTGCAGCCAAAATCAGTTTCGACAAGCCATCGCGCATCCACAGCTATCGCCTCAAATTTACGCACCGCATTCAGATCGCCTATGTGCGCATTCTGATCAAGGCGATGCGTCATCGCTGGCTCTCTCTGTCGCTGGTGTTTCTGCTGTTTTTCTCCTCGATTGGCATCGTTGCCGCCGGGCTGGTGCGCATGGACTTTTTTGCAGCCGATCCGTTGAGGCTCTTCTATATCAATATCGAGATGCCGCCCGCCTCGCCGCTGGAAGAGACCATGAAAAAGGTGCTGCAGATCGAGCAAAAGGTCAAGGCCTGGGTCAATGAGGGAGAGACTCGCGCCATCATCAGCTATGCGGGCAATATGTTTACCGAAATGGAACCCCGACTGGGCGATCAATATGGTCAGATCCTGGTTGGACTGAACCCCAAAACGGCCGGCCTGCGCAGTGTCGACGAGATGATCGAAGCGATGCGCGATGCGGTTCTCGATACGCCAGGACCGATGCAGATCTCTTTCATGCGCATGTCAGGTGGCCCGCCGACTGCCAAGCCGATCAGCGTCAAGGTGCGTGGTGACCACTACGATGAGATACGCGCTGCTGCAAACACCATTCGTCAGATTCTTGCATCCATCGAAGGTGTGAAAGATATCGAGGACGACGCCAGCCGAGGCCGTTCGGAGCTGCTGTTGATCCTCGATGAAGACGCCATCAACCGCGCCGGACTCAATCCCCTTGAGGTCAACCGCAGCATTCAACTGCTGGTTGACGGCATCAAGGTCGCCGAGATGCGTGACGCCGGAGAGAAGCTTGAGGTGCGTGTCAAAGCAAGCAATAGCGTCGATGCCGATATTGCTGAACTGCTGAATTTCCGCCTGCCCGTTTCAGACGGCGGCAGCATACCGCTCGGTGAACTGGTGCATGAATCCCGTCAACAGGGTCTGGGTAACATCCGTCACTACAACTTCCGGCGTGCAATTACCGTCGAGGCTGATCTCGACGACACGCTGATTGACACCGTAACGGCCAATGCACGCCTGATCAAGGGGTGGAAGGCATACAAAGCGCAGTACCCGGATATCGACCTCGACTTCTCCGGCGAACTGGATGACATCCAGGAGAGCATGGACTCGATAGGCGTGCTGTTTATCTTTGGCGTTGGCCTGATGTACCTGATTCTCGGAACCCAGTTCCGCAGTTACTGGCAGCCCTTTATGATCCTGGTCACCGTGCCGATGGCATTCACCGGGGTGGTGTTCGGCATGTTCATCACTAACAACCCGCTGAGCCTCTACACCCTTTACGGAGTCGTCGCCCTGGCGGGCATCGCGGTGAACGCCGCTATTGTCCTGATCTCCGCGGCCAATGCGCGCCTGCAGGCCGGCATGAGCGTGCTGCACGCCACGCTGTATGCGGCAAGACGCCGCGTGATACCAATACTGATCACATCGCTGACAACGGTCGCCGGCCTCTTCTCCCTGGCGACAGGACTGGGCGGAAAGTCGTTGATCTGGGGGCCGGTGGCTACCGCTATCGTGTGGGGACTGGCCTTCTCGACGGTGCTGACGCTGATCATGGTTCCGCTGCTGTACCGGATATTCATGGGCGGCAGCTCTGCATCCCGGCATACGCTGAAATAATAATTAACCACAGATGCACACAGATTCACACAGACAGAGATAGCTATAGGGGTGCTTGCAAAACCCCATCATTCCGTAATTTCGCAATAATCCTGTGTGCTCGATTCTGCATAGGATGTGCCGAGGCACGAGGCGCATCAATATATGCGCCAAATCGATGCGCTTCGTTTCACTCAGCACATCCTATGAATTGTTGCCATGCACGGACTTTTTGAAATGTTACCTCATTCCGGCATGCTTTTAGCAGGAATGACGTATTGGAAAGTTTTGCAAGAGGCTCTTCATGCACAGAGTTATTGAGGTGTTGCTTGTTTTCATCTGTGTTTATCTGTGTGCATCTGTGGTTAATAAAAGAGGCGTTGGTAGAAATGCGCCGCTATGTGCAATGCCAGCAAATTAAGATTTGCAAAAGCTGCTCTAAACCAATATTATCATTCGTTTTTCCCGTGCCACTGCACGGGTTTTGTTGTTTAAATCTTCGGGAAAGAATATTTCCCGAAGAAGTTGTCAGGAGCAGATCATGTCGCAATCATTAATGGCGACCTATAAACGGCTGGATGTTACCTTCAGCAAAGGTGAAGGAACATGGCTATGGGACAAGGCGGGAAAACGCTATCTGGACGCCATCTCCGGCATCGCTGTATGCAGCCTCGGACATGCGCACCCGGCGGTAACCAGCGCGCTGTGTGAGCAGGCGTCAACACTGGTGCATACATCCAATATCTATGGCATTGAAAATCAGCAGCGGTTGGGAGACGCCCTGACATCACTCGCAACTATGGAGCGCGTCTTCTTCGGCAACTCCGGCGCTGAAGCCAACGAAGCAGCCATCAAGCTGGCGCGCCTGCATGGGCATCGCAACAACATCAAGGATCCGGCCATTATTGTCATGGAGAACAGTTTCCATGGGCGCACCCTGGCAACGCTCACGGCAACTGGCAACCGTAAAGTTCAGGCCGGGTTTGAACCACTGGTGAAGGGCTTTGTTCGTGTTCCCTATGGCGACATCGAAGCGATCGAGACCCTTGCCGGAAAAGCGCAGAATATTGCCGCTGTACTGGTCGAACCTGTGCAGGGTGAAGGCGGAGTCAATATCCCTCCCGCCGGCTATCTGGGCGCCATTCGCAAGTTGTGTGACGACAATAACTGGTTAATGATGCTGGATGAGATTCAAACCGGCATGGGACGCACGGGCGCCTGGTTTGCCTGGATGCATGAAGAGGCTAAACCGGATGTCATGACGATCGCCAAGGCCCTGGGCAATGGCGTACCCATCGGCGCCTGCCTTGCCCGGGGAGATGCGGCTGATCTGTTTGCTCCCGGCTCGCATGGATCGACATTCGGCGGCAACCCGCTGGTTTGCGCCGCCGCCCTTGCCGTCGTTGACACCATGACAAAAGAGGATATCCCGGCGCAGGCAAAATCTCTCGGCGACTATCTTGCCAAAGGTTTTGCAGCACAACTCGGTGATATCGACGCTGTCGTCGAGATCCGTCATGCCGGCTGCCTGCTCGCTATTCAGCTGGATCGTCCCTGCACCGAACTCGTCGGCATGGCGCTCGAACAGGGGTTGCTGATCAATGTGACAGCAGAATCAGTCATCCGCCTGCTGCCGCCGCTGAATATGAGCAATGCGGAGGCTGATATTCTCATTGAAGGACTCAGCCGGTTGATTAAGGAAGGTTTTAGGTTTTAGGTTTTATGTGGTTAGGTTTTAGGTTGGTGACTTAAAACCTAAAACTTAAAACATAACACTTTATAGAGTTATTTTTATATGAAACAGACACGCCATTTTCTGACACTGCTGGATCTCTCTCCGCGGGAGTTACGCAGCATCATCCAACGCGCAACCGAGCTCAAAGCAATGCACCACGATGGTGAGGACTATCATCCTTTTCATGGCAAATCGCTCGCCATGATTTTTGAAAAGTCTTCCACCCGCACACGCGTCTCCTTTGAAGCCGGCATGGCGCAGCTCGGTGGTCACGCCCTGTTTCTCTCCTCCCGCGATACCCAGCTGGGACGCGGCGAGCCTGTTGCAGACAGTGCGCGTGTGCTTTCGCGCATGGTCGATATCGTCATGATACGCACCTTCTCACATGATATAGTAGAGACTTTTGCGGAACACTCGGCTGTCCCCGTGATCAATGGTTTGACCGATCAGTATCATCCCTGCCAGCTTCTGGCTGATATGCAGACCTGGTTTGAACATCGTGGTGATATTCAGGGTAAAAGCGTAGCCTGGATCGGAGATGGCAATAATATGTGCCACTCCTATATCAATGCAGCCAGGCGACTCGATTTCAAGCTGAATATCGGCTGTCCGGAGGGCTTTTATCCACTTGCGGATATTCTCGAGCCTGCTTCCGGTCACTGCAAAATCTTCCGCGACCCGATGGAAGCGGCAGCTGGCGCCGACCTGATCGTTACCGATGTCTGGGCAAGTATGGGACAGGAAGAGGAGCAAAAGGCGCGGGAAGCTGCTTTTGCCGGCTACCAGGTGACAAGCGAGATGATGAGCGTTGCCGCCAAAGATGCACTCTTCATGCACTGTCTGCCGGCCCATCGCGGTGAAGAGGTTGCTGCTGATGTCATTGATAATCCGAACAGCGTTGTCTGGGATGAAGCAGAAAATCGTCTGCACGCACAAAAAGCATTAATGGAGTTTTTACTGACATGATAAAACGAATCCTTACCGGGCTGACGCTCTCTGCCTCCATTATCGCCTCAATGAGTGATGCGATAGCTGATACCCGCTATATTTCCGATGAGCTGGAAATCACCTTTCGCAGTGAGCCGGGGGGCAACAAGCGTATTATCAAGATGCTCAAAAGCGGCGCCCCGGTTGAAGTTTTGAGTGTCGATAAAAAGAGCGGATATGCCAAGGTGCGCACCAGCGGCGGCAAGACAGGATATGTTTTGGTGCGTTTTTTATCCAAAGAACCCAGTGCGCGGGAGCAGGTGCAGACAATGCAGGAGCGTATTGTTGAGCTGCAGGCGGAACCCGATCAGATCCAGAGCAGACTCACCCAGCTGCAGGAAGATTACTCCAGTCTGCAGCAGCAGCACCAGAAAACTTCAAGTGAAAACGAGACTCTGACCCAGGATCTGGCCGGTATCAAACAGACCGCAGCCAATGCAATCCAGATTGCCAGTGAACGCTCTGATCTGCGCAAACAGCTGACAGATTTCAAGCGTCAAAATGCGGATCTGCAGATGCAGAACCTTGAACTGAGCAACAATGTTCAGCAGCGCTGGTTCATGATCGGCGCTGGCGTTGTTCTGGGTTCGTTGCTGCTCGGCTGGCTGCTGCCGCTGATGCGCATCAGGCGTCGCAGCAGATCCAGTTGGAGTGACATCTAGGGAAGCTTTGATCAAGTCGCTTCGCCTACGTCATACATGGATGTATAAGTGTCACCAGAGGCAGGATGCCGGAAGCGACCATGGATGTAGGTGAGGGGCGTGAGCAGGGAGCGGAAGCTTCGCGCCTCGACCAAAGCATTCCTGCAAGTTTTTCTACGGGGAAAGGGGCTAACTATCAATGATTTATAACGAAAATTTGACTTCCCTTTCCCCCGAACCCCCATCCCATGGACTTATTCAGAGGTTCCCTAGTGATAAACCAGAAACTGCAGCCATCGTCATTCAGGCGCATGCTTGAATCCAGAACGGCGTTTAATTCTCTAGATCCCGGCATGCGCCGGGATGACGTGGTTTCACTTCGTGTCCACCTGGGGACAAAATTGAAAAACCTCTCCCTGCTCAGCGCCCTGGTGTTCATTACAGGCTGCTCACCTCATCCCGGCAGCGGCATATGGATAGCAACATCTGAAAATGAGTCCGGGTTTACGAAAATTGATGTTCAGTACGAAGGCCGTGCAGACATCTACAACGCCACTGATGAAGCGGCTGTACGCCGCTGCTTCTGGGGCGGCATGAGTCCAAAGCAGCTCGCACTGGATTGTACCCAGGCGTCAGACACCGACAATCCGGAGCACTATCGACTAACTGTTACAGCGGATGACACAGCCGAACTAACACGCAAGCAGCAATTGATCGGCGCCTTCAACAGACAAAAACGCAGCGAATAGTGTTCGAAACAGAGGATTTACTTGAAGTGGCAAACATGGAGATGCCATTTGGTAAATACCGGGGCCAGGCGCTGATTGATCTTCCCGAACCCTACCTGCTGTGGTTTCAGAACAAGGGATTTCCACATGGACGACTCGGAATGTTGATGACTCTCTGCCTGGAGATCAAGATCAACGGCCTGGAGCATCTCATCAAACCCCTGCGTAACACTAATCAGTGAAAAGATTTTTTCCACAGATAAACACAGATTGTGGAGTTTCTGAATAAGTTCATGGGATGGGGGCTCGGAGGAAGGGCGATCTTGATGTGCATTAGAAACCGTTGATAGATAACCCTTCCCCCGTAGATAAACTTGTAGGAATGCTCTGATCGAGGCGCGAAGCTGCCGCTCCTGCTCACGCCCCTCACCTACATGTAGGCGAAGCGACTTGATCAGAGCTTCCTAAACATCTGTGTGCATCTGTGTTTATCTGTGGTTAATTTTCCCTTTCCCCAGATTCTTCAATTGCTGAAGCTCTTCCTCTCTTGATCGAATCTCTTTGAGCGCTTTTTTGTAAAAGGGTCGCAGTGATTTTTTCAGATGCGGCAGCACTTTGCTATTCGGGATCTCTTTGAGCACGCTGAAAATGGCCAGGGCATAGGTGGTATCGTATTGGGAGAGATAGCTGCTGCGGTCGGCGCCGGGCCGTTTACAGCTGCCACAACCACCGGTCTGGAAGGTAAATGCGCTATTCGCGAACATCAGACCAAAGCCCATGAAGACGGCCAGCACCTCTGTGACATGGGGCAGGTTTTGCTCCCCGCCGGGCGGCAACTCCTTCGCCAGCAAGCCCAATTGATATGCAAGCTGATGTGCATAGGTAGCGATCAATGCCTCGGGATTCAACACCTGGTCGGGATTGTATGTGACCAGCACCCTGTTGGCATCATTTTCTGAGTCCTGCTCTACACCCTTCGCGCCACGCAATGCGCCCCTGATCTCCACCCTGGACGGCTCGATCATGCAGCTGTTGTAATCCAGCAGCAGCGCGGGCCAGTGCTTCATACCCGCATAGCCCTTGACCTGTTGAAAAATCAGACTCGCCATGCCATGGACACTGTTCTCCCGGCCCGGAAAAAACTCATTGGATGGGATCACCAGGATGGTCTCATTGTAAAAAACCTCTGCGTCAAAATTTCGCAGCGCCCAGGCGAATGATTCAAACAACCATTGCACTGAATTGTCATCGAGCAGTTGTCTCTTTTGCAGCAGGCCAAACATCTTCGTAATCACCGGAGAAAGCAGAGATCAATATCTTATATTGAAAACTGGTAAAATGCCTCTTTTTACGACTCTCGACCAATCGACTCTGATGACCGACACATCTCAGCTGCTGCAGACTCACCTCAAACAACGCATACTCATCCTGGATGGCGCCATGGGGACCATGATCCAGCGCCACAAACTCGAGGAGTCTGACTATCGTGGCGAGCGCTTTGCCGACTGGCATGTAGACGTCAAGGGCAACAATGACCTGCTGGCGCTGACCCAGCCGCATATCATCCGCGACATACACAAAGCCTACCTCGAGGCGGGCGCAGATATCGTCGAATCCAACAGCTTCAACGCCACCCGTGTCTCCATGTCTGACTATAAGATGGAGGAGTTCGCCTACGAGATCAATGTCGCCGCCGCACGCCTGGCGCGTGAAGCAGCTGACGCCTATGCGACAGCCGAAAGACCACGTTTCGTGGCCGGCGTCATCGGTCCCACCAGCCGCACCTGTTCCATCTCTCCGGATGTCAACGACCCGGGCTATCGCAACATCACTTTTCAGCAGCTGGTCGATGACTATGTCGACTCCGTGCGCGGACTGATCGAGGGTGGCGCGGATCTGCTGCTCATCGAAACGATTTTTGACACCCTCAATGCCAAGGCGGCGATTTTCGCCTGCCACAAGGTGTTTGACGAGGATGGCGTCAGGCTGCCGATGATGATCTCCGGCACCATTACAGACGCCTCCGGACGCACCCTCTCGGGACAGACTACCGAGGCTTTCTACAACAGCCTGCGCCACTCCGATGCGATCTCCATTGGTCTCAACTGCGCACTCGGGCCTGACATGCTGCGCCAGTACGTGGAGGAGATGTCCCGGGTTTGCGGGACCTTTGTCTCCGCCCACCCCAATGCGGGCCTGCCGAACGAGTTTGGCGAGTATGACCTGGATGCCGCCCACATGGCGGAGTATATCGGCGAATGGGCTGAATCCGGCCTGCTGAATATTGTCGGCGGCTGCTGCGGCACCACCCCGGATCATATCCGCGCTATTGCTGCAGCAGTCGCAGACAAAACGCCGCGCCAGCTGCCGGATCAACCCCGTGAATGCCGCCTGTCAGGGCTGGAGCCGCTGAACATCGGCGCAGACTCGCTGTTCGTCAATGTCGGTGAACGAGCCAACGTAACCGGCTCCGCCATTTTCAAACGGCTGATACTCAACGAAGAGTATGAGCAGGCGCTGGACGTGTGCCGCACCCAGGTAGAGAATGGCGCCCAGGTCGTCGATATCAACATGGATGAAGGCATGCTCGACGGCAAGGCGGCGATGGTGCGCTTTCTGAACCTGTGCGCCGGCGAGCCCGACATCGCCAGAGTCCCCTTCATGATCGACTCCTCAAAATGGGAGATCATCGAGGCCGGACTGCAATGCGTGCAGGGCAAGCCGATCGTCAACTCTATCTCCATCAAGGAGGGCGAGGCGGCATTCATCAAACACGCCAGATTGTGCAGACGCTACGGCGCAGCCATTATCGTCATGGCCTTCGACGAGGAGGGGCAGGCCGATACGCAGCAGCGCAAGATCGAGATTTGCACCCGCGCCTACAGAGTCCTAACCGAAGAGGTCGGCTTCCCGGGCGAAGATATTATCTTCGATCCCAACATCTTTGCTGTCGCCACAGGCATCGAGGAGCACAACAACTACGGCGTGGATTTCATCGAGGCCACCCGCGCCATCAAGCAGACCCTGCCGCACGCATTGATCTCGGGCGGGGTCTCCAATGTCTCCTTCTCATTCCGCGGCAACAATCCCGTGCGCGAGGCAATTCACGCGGTGTTTCTCTATCACGCCATCCAGGCCGGCATGGATATGGGGATTGTCAATGCCGCGCAGCTGGCGGTCTATGATGAGCTGCCGCAGGAGCTGCGCGACGCGGTCGAGGATGTGGTGCTCAACCACCGCCCCGATGCCGGTGACAGACTGGTTGAAATAGCGCCCAACTATCTGGGAGACGGTTCGGCTGCAGTAGAGGAGAGTCCGGAGTGGCGCGAGTGGCCTGTCGAAAAACGCCTGGAGCACTCCCTGGTCAAGGGGATTACCGAATACATCGATGCGGATACCAAAGAGGCGCTGGAAAAGGCAGGACGACCTATCCGGGTCATCGAAGGCCCGCTGATGGACGGCATGAACGTGGTTGGCGACCTGTTCGGCGCCGGCAAGATGTTCCTCCCGCAGGTGGTCAAATCTGCGCGCGTCATGAAAAAATCCGTCGCCTGGCTGCAGCCACACCTTGAAGCCGAAAAAGCCGAGTGTGAAGTGCAGTCACAGGGAAAAATCCTCATGGCCACGGTCAAGGGCGATGTGCATGATATCGGCAAAAACATCGTCGGCGTGGTGCTGCAATGCAACAACTATGAAGTGGTCGACCTTGGCGTCATGGTTCCTGCCGAGACCATTCTGCAAAAAGCGAAGCAGGAGGGTGTCGATATCATCGGCCTCTCCGGTCTGATCACCCCCTCCCTCGACGAGATGGTGCATGTTGCCAAAGAGATGACTCGGCAGGGCTTCAACATACCGCTGATGATCGGCGGCGCCACCACCTCGAAGGCGCATACCTCCGTCAAGATCGAGCCTGAGTATCAACATGGCGCCGTCTATGTCCACGATGCCTCCCGAGCTGTCGGTGTCGCAAGCACGCTGCTGTCAGATGAGAGGAGAGATCAGTTTCTGAGTGAACTCAAGGGAGAGTATGCCGATGTACGCCGGCGCCGCACAGCAAAGAGTGAATCCAAAAACCTCGTTTCTATTGCAGAAGCACGCGCCAACCCGACACCACTTGAGTGGGAAGATTTCCAGGCTGTGACGCCGCTGATGCTCAAACCCGGATACGTTGCTGAAGATGGCTTCAGAATCGCAGGGGAGCATGGCAACCTGCTGGTTGCCGGCGACATTTCACTGGAGCGGATCACGCCCTTTATTGACTGGACCTTCTTTTTCCATGCCTGGCAGATGAAGGGACGTTTCCCCAAAATACTCGATGACACCGTCAAGGGCGAAGAGGCGCGCAAGCTGTTCGCCGATGCCGAAGCGATGCTGCAGCAGATCATTGCAGAGAAGTGGCTGCGCGCCAGTGCCGTGGTCGGGATTTTCCCCGCCAACGCAGTCGCTGACGACATCGAAATTTACACCAATGACTCGCGTGAGGAGGTTGCCGCCACCCTGCACTTCCTGCGCAAACAGGGGAAGCAGCCCGGGGGGAAATACAATGATTCACTGGCTGATTATGTAGCGCCGCGATCTTCGGGCATCAGGGATCACATCGGCGGATTCGCCGCAACGGCCGGCATCGGCATCGATAAGAAGATTGCAGAGTTTGAAGCGGATCATGACGACTACTCATCGCTGATGCTGAAGGCGCTGGCAGACCGGCTCGCCGAAGCATTGACCGAGTGGCTGCATCTGAAGGTGCGTAGAGAGATATGGGGCTATGCGGCGGATGAAACGTTCAGCAATGATGATCTCATCGCGGAAAAATATCATGGCATCCGCCCCGCCATAGGCTACCCGGCCAGCCCGGACCACACCGAGAAAGATCTGTTGTGGGAACTGCTCGATGCCGAGAAAAACACCGGCATCTGGCTGACGGAGTCCAAAGCGATGTCGCCGGCAGCGGCTGTCAGCGGACTCTATTTCGCACATCCGCAAAGCCGTTATTTTGCGGTTGGAAAACTCAACAGGGACCAGCTTGCTGACTATGCCTCGCGCAAAGAGGTGCAGCTTGCAGAGATGGAGCGCTGGCTGGGACCGAACCTGGCCTATGAGCCGAGTGACGAGGACTGAGTAAAAGATAGGACTGAGTAGCGAGTAGCGGGGACTGAGTCTTGCCTTTCCCCTACTCGCTACTCAGTTCTCGTTACTTAGCTCCGTAGAGGAACCAAAACCCAACCTTTTCCAAAAAGGCTTTCTGGCGCTGCTATTTTCATCACCGTTAGAGGAACCAACACTCCACCTTTTCCAGAAAGGTTTTTTCGCGCCACTATTTTCATCACCGTTGTGCGTATCACTACTCTCGCCGGGAACACTTCCAGTTTGTCCTTGCTTGACCCGGTATGCACCGCCGTCACCCCTGGTTACAGTCAGTTTTTTGAGGACGCCGATAAATTCGCTGGAGTAAATTTCACTGCCATCCAGCGTTATCACAATACGGTCACCCTTACGAACCTCCTTATTGAAATTGATATAGGGAGTCAGAATCTCTTCAAGTTTATTGATTTGCCCCGCATTCAGACCGGCCTCTCTGGCGGCACTGAATATAGAGGTGGAAACAACGCCTTCAATGCGTTTCATGCTGCCCGTAGAAGCGTTGTTGTCAGCCGCACTGCGCGGCGCAGGCTCTACAGACGTCTCCCGCCGGGGTTTTTCGACAGCCAGGGAGGCCTGAGAAACTTTACCACTGAGCATCTTGCCATCCGCATTCCTGACTTCATAGTCACTCAAACTACCCTCCTTGCGGGTAACAACAAGGGTTTTTCTGGCTCCATGAAACTCGAGCCTGTGTATATGATCCGCATCATTGCCTGTTTTTCCTGCACCGGGATCAAGGACAATAGTCAGCTTGTCGCCTTTACGCAACTCGCGGCGTGAATCGAGATAGGGTTCGAAAACCCTTCCGATCCGGGCGCTCTGATTGGCGCTCAAACCAGCATCACTTGTAGCCTGAGAAAGGGATGAAGTGATCACAGCTTGACGTTCAATATAGTCGCCTGAAAGTTGCTTCTGATCATCAGCCACGATGCTTTGCGGCTGCATCTCCTCAACCTGCAGTGCAGTTTCCCGGCTATCGTCACCGGTAGAAGTGTCAGCCTGTGGAGAGTCGAAACTATCAGTTTCAACATAAGCGACTCTCTTCACTGTTATATCTTCTGTTGATGAATCCTCAATTGACTCCTCCGCTGCGGTTGAAGTAATTGTCTCTTCCATTGATTCATCAACTGCTGCTGAAGTGATCAACTCTTCTGTTGTATTATCATCTGCTGCGGAAACGAAGTTCTCCATTGATTCAGTTTCATCTGATAACTCTTCCGCAGACGGGACAGTCACTGGCGCTATCTTGAAATCCACAGCGCCCGTAACAGTGCTGGTTCCAATTTCCGAAGAGTCGATTTGCTTCGGCTCATCCGGAGTCGTTGAAGCTCTGTTATTACTATTTTTTGATGAATTTGGATCATAAAGAAAAAAGAGGTAAACCACTGCGGCCAACAAGACAACAGCAGGAATAACCAAATAATACTTCATACGATTTCTCATAAGGAAATCGTTATAACTATATGGTTTCTTTATATTTGTTGTGGAAAATAGCATATACGTTGATCTTTTGAGAAATGATGGTCAACCGACGTAGCTATAGAAAAGCACGCCTTTCAGCTTGTTGAACACAAGACGCTTGTCTTGCGGGCGAATGGAGAAGCAACCCAGGCTGCGCCCGCCTGATGCGACATACCCTGCCGTATGGATGATGATATCCCGTCCACCCTTTCTGGGCGGCAGGCCAACCAGTCGATTGCCTGATTCCAGGCCCTGCACCGCGAGATAGGGAAGACCCTTCCTGCTGGTGCGCCCCTCCTTGGTGCCAACCTTGTAGAAACCCTTGGTGGTTTTATTCGATCCATTCGCATTACTGGTTGAAGTGACACGCCCTCCGATAGGGCCTGATTTCCGGCCATGCGCAACCTGCACCGAAGTTACGCCGGCTGTATTCAGGTTGATAATATGCAGGCGTTTGGTCGTTGCCAGCTTGGTATAGTCAGCGATGGCAATATGCGTCTGCGCCAGGCCCGAGGATTTTTTGTTCTCCTGGTAATACTTGAAAGCACGCACCAGTGCTTTCCTATCCACTTTCCCGGAAGCCGCGACCTTGTTGAACACCTGCACCAGCTTGCGATCCTTTGGCTTCCAGTTGCCATTCGCTACAGTTGAGGAGCCAAGACCGAGATTTTTCCAGAAGGATCCCTTTGCCTTGCTTTGCTGACCGCTGTTGTCTCTGTCACTACTCTTCGGGGGGTTTTTCCTGGTCTGCCCGATCTTGCTTTTTTCCATGCGCGCAATCTCTACAGCTGGCTTGTTCTTATCTTTACGGGAAACCTTTGCAACAAGCTTGCTCTTATCATTGCGGACAACCTTTGCAGCAGGCTTGCTCTTAGTATCGCGGACAACCTTTGCAGCGGGCTTGCCCGCCACCCTGGACTTGACCTGGTCATTGGCGTCTCCCTTACCCTGAGATTTTGATTGC
>Ga0209013_10000926_pt1 | contig 26904 bp, 27 predicted proteins | sample Cruoilmetagenom2_FD_187291 | JGI IMG/M metagenome (GOLD analysis project Ga0209013, IMG submission 187291) | Oil polluted marine microbial communities from Coal Oil Point, Santa Barbara, California, USA - Sample 2 (SPAdes) (version 2) | ecosystem: Environmental > Aquatic > Marine > Oil seeps ...
CACTTCATATTTATCTTGAGATGCATTAAAATCTGCAACAATAGCATCTAAGGAAGTCTGACCTGCTCCAGACATTGCATGCCAAAAAGAAATAACAGTTTTGCCTTCTTCATTGGTAACTACTTCTTTTTCTGTTTCTCCATCATTACCATCCGTTTCAGAAGAACCACTATCACTGTTGGTACATGCTACTAAAGCAAAAAGACTAATTAATAGTAAAGCTAAAAATGCAAACTTCGATGATTTCCTCATATTTAACGTACACCTCTTTTTTTAGTTTTGAACAACCGTTATTTTAGAGCTCCTTGCGTTAACCCTTTTTGTAATTGCTTTTGACCTAAAAACAATAATAGTAGTGTTGGGATGATTACTACAATTACCCCTGCCATAACCACCCCCCATTCTGTTGCTACCTCTTGCGATTGAAGTTGCTTTAAACCGATTTGAACGGTTCGAACAGAGTTATTAGTTGTCACTAACAGCGGCCATAAATACATATTCCATGTTGTTAAAAACCCATAAGCCCCTAAAGTAACAAGACTCGTTTTAGAAACAGGTAAAACTACGCGGAAGAAAAACCCAAACTTACTTAGTCCTGCTATTTCCGAAGCCTCATGAAGCTCTTTAGGAATAGTTTTGAAATGTTGTCTCAGTAAAAACGTACCAAATGCTAAAGCAAAAAATGGCAATGTCATACCTTGATAAGTATTAATCCAATCTAGTTTCTGAATGGTAAAAAAGTTAGGGATCATCGTCGCTTCCCAAGGAATCATCATCGTCGATATAAATAAGAAAAAGATAAAGTCTCTACCCTTAAACGAGATAAAAACAAATGCATATGCTGCCAAGCTACAAACGACTAGTTGACCTAGCATTACTCCCAGTGAAACGACAAAACTATTGATCAGATAATTAAATAAAGGAAGTCGATCAAACACCTTTACATAATTGTCAAAACTAAAGGTCGATGGCAGTAGCTTACCCGATAAAATCTCTCCGCCAGTCATGAAACTTATCATAAACGCATAAATGATTGGAAAAAACATGATTAATGAAGTAACAATCAATAAGAAATATAGAATTACCTTTTTCCATGCTCTCATTGGTAATGCACCTTCTTTTCCCCAAGCTTAAATTGTAGAATCGTTACGATTAAAATACATATAAATAAGAACACCGCTTGGGCACTCGCTGTTCCGAATTGATAATTGATGAATGCCTCTCTATATATGGAATATACGATTAAATTAGTAGATTGAGAGGGACCGCCTTTCGTTAAAATATCAATTTGTCCAAACGTTTGAAATGCATTAATAAGTGAAATGGTGATGATAAAAAACAAAGTTGGAGATAGCATCGGGATGGTAATCCGCTTTAGTCGATACCAATAGCTAGCACCATCAATACGTGCACTCTCATATAAATACTCATCTATATTTTGTAAACCACCAAGTATTATTAAGAAAGAAAACCCTGTATTCAGCCATATAGTTGAAAGGGACACTGAGAATAATGCCCACGTTGGATCTAATAACCATTCAATTTGTGGGAGATTAAAGATATTCAAAAATTTATTGAACATCCCAACACTTGGATGAAATAAAAATAGCCAAACGACAGAGGATGCTGCAACGGAAACCCCCATTGTCGAAGCGTAGATAGTTCTGAAAAAACCGATTCCTTTAAGTTTTTCATTTGCCAGCAGAGCTAAAATAAGGGCAATAATAATACCAGTTGGCACAGTGTATAAGACAAAAAGAAATGTTGCTTTAATACTATTGAGGAATGCATCCGATTCTAGTAAGTAAGCATAGTTTTCCAGACCTACAAAAATCGCAGCCTCGCCTTCTTGATCTGTTAAAAAGAAGCTCAAGTAAATAGTTCGAAACATAGGGTAAAAAACAAATACAGTAAATAATATAATAGAGGGCAATAAATACAATAGAGCTGTTCTTGCATTAGATGACCGTTTCCAATTGCTTATCTTTCTATGTTTGGTTATAGCTGTCATACAAAGACCTCTTTACCAAAAACATGGTTTTCCACGTCTGATGGAGTTTTGATAATTTCCTTTGTCTCACTATTAAAGAAACAGAATGATGCATAGTTCATCATTAAAGGGATTTTGTCGCCTATTTCTATTTGCCACTGCCCACTCCATTTAACTTGCCAGGGCGCGTCGTTCAGTATAAAAGTAAAGATTGTTTCATTACCTAAAATTTCGACGTTCGATACTTCTACCACAAATTTGTCTTTTTCTGCTGACACTTTAGTTGCTGCTTTTATATGCTCAGGCCGTATCCCTACAATCACTTGCTCTGTTAAATAGTGTGCATCTTCTAATGGTATTGGAATCACCATAGAATCACTTAATCGGATTGTACTCGTTATTTTATCGCCAACACCAGTTGCTAGATTCATAGGAGGTGAACCGATAAATGTAGCGACAAAAGGATTAGCTGGATTATTATATATGTCGATAGGCTTGCCTATTTGTTGGATAGACCCTTCATGGAGAATCATTATTCGATCACCCATAGTCATTGCTTCGATTTGGTCATGTGTCACATAAATCATCGTAATGCCTAAGCGTCTTTGAATTTGCCTTATTTCCGAACGCATATGTGCTCGTAGCTTTGCATCTAAATTAGAGAGAGGTTCATCCATTAAACAAATAGGTGCTTCCGTTACAATCGCTCGAGCTAATGCCACCCTTTGGCGCTGACCACCTGATAACTCTCTAGGTTTCCTCTTTAAGTAATCCGTTAAGCCAAGCATTTCTGCCACTTCAGTTGTGCGTTTAGCTCTCTCTTTTTTATCGACTTTTTTTACATGTAGACCGAATTGAATATTTTCTTCTACCGATAAGTGGGGATACAATGCATAATTTTGAAAAACCATAGATAAGTCTCGTTTGCTTGGAGGCAAATCATTCACTTCTATGTCACCGATTTTCAATACTCCATCCGTTATGTCTTCTAGCCCTGCAATCATTCGGAGCATTGTACTTTTGCCACATCCTGAAGGACCAACGAGAACAAAAAATTCCCCCGGTTCAATAGTTACGTTAATATTGGAAATAACATTAGACTGCTTATCATACGATTTGGAGATACCAATCAGTTCGACCCTTTTCAAAGCACTTCATCCTCTCTACCATCTTCATAAAAAAAAGCGACAACCTAGCTAAATAGATGGAATTTATTCCAATAATTTCATTTTACAAGAAGAAAGTTTGCAAAGTAAAGCTATTGTATTTTTTTAACTAATATTTACATTTTTAACTTATTCTTAACAAATCTTAACAAGAAAGGAGTCTCTCATGCGCTTATTATTTACTATACTAATAGGTTTATGTTTAGTAGCAGGCTGCAATAACCAAGAAAAGAATATCCAACCAATTTCCAACGAACAGTTTTTAATGATTGCGCACCGTGGGGCTTCGACGTTTGCACCTGAACACACAATGATAGCTTATGAGATAGCTCGTCAAGCAGATGTAGACTATATTGAAATAGATTTACAAATGACAAAGGATGGAGTATTAGTTGCTATGCACGACGAAAAGGTGGATCGCACAACAGATGGAATTGGCTTTGTAAAGGAGTACACTTTGGAAGAATTAAAACAGTTAAACGCAGGAGAATGGTTTAATGAAACATACCCAGATTTAGCTAACAAAGAGTTTGAACAGGAGAAAGTTCCTACTTTAGAGGAGATTTTCATTCAGTTCGGGGATGATGTAAACTATTATGTAGAATTGAAGTCACCACGTATTTATGAAGGGATGGAAGAGAAGCTTGTCGCTTTGTTAAAAAAGTATGATTTAATACAAGTGGATCATGATTTACCAAAAGTTATTGTAGAATCGTTTAATGAAGATAGCTTAACAAAGTTTCATACCCTAGAACCGACGCTTCCTCTAATTCAACTATTTAGTTTCAAAGAGAAAGCGACATTATCGCATTCGGATTATGAACGATTACAAACTTATGCTAGTGGTATTGGGGTCAATTTAAAATCGGTAGATCAAGAATTTATTCATGAAGCACAATTAAATGGTTTGCAGGTACATCTATATTCTATTAAAACGGAAAATGATATGAAGAATGCGATGTATCTGGATGCAAACGGGGTTTTTGTCGATAATCCAAATTTAAGCGTGCTCCAGTTGGAAGTAGGAAGTTAATCTCCTGCTTGAAGAGCATATTCACAAAGTTTATGGAAGCTTGCTTCAAATTTTTCATTGTCTTCTTTTTGACGTTTTTTCGGACCCTTTAAACGGCCTCCAGCCTGTCTAATTTTCTTGGATATATGGCGACTATCGAGAAGCTGGTCAATATTCTCCGGAGTATACCATCGTCCATTTTGATCTATAGCAAACCCTTGCTTAGCCAAAACCATCGCTGCCAGACCATAGTCCTGAGTCACGACGATGTCACCTTTTTTCACTCTATTTACTAGAACAAAATCTACCGCATCTGCTCCTTTAGATACCATTATTGTATCTGCACCTTCTCGTTGCATATAATGCGCAGTATCACATAGTAATGTAACCTTCATTTTAAACTTTTTCGAGACAAGAATAGTTAAATCCACTACTGGACATCCGTCAGCATCAACTAAAACATTTACCATTTTACGCACCTCTTTTTCACTTGCTTATCCCTACATTATATTATATCCAATCTAATAATGGATAATCTGCTGGAATTGCTTTTTAAAGCTTTCTACTTATCCTTATCTTTGAAAAAAAACGCCCAAAATTCTGGACGTTTACTTTTCATATGCTCCTAAAATTTCTACTGCTTTTTCTGTTACCGACGTATCTACCGCCTTATCAAAATTTACATCCCCACTAATGGCTCCATTTTCTTTGTATGCATTATATTGTTTTAATACATCATCTAAAAACATAGTACCATCTGGGTTTAATCCAGTTACAAATACTTTTTCCCAAAGCGTAGTATCTTTTAGAGATGTATGTTTGGTCATTATATCTATAATTTCAGCTTTATTTTCTCCTTTGATAAAGGCATCGTTGTAGTCTCTAACTCCTTTTAAATAGGCAGCCATAAACCGCAGAGATACATCCTGTTCCTCACTCATAAATTGTGGGGATCCTAAAACCATGGCTATTTGAGATTCTGGTGCATAATCCGTCGCATCTCCAAAACGCTTATGAAATTCATTTTCAATACCTTGTGCTATTAAAGGCTCAATTTGTAAAGCTGCATCAATTGATCCATTTTCAATTGCACCTAACATACTACCGAAATCAGCAAGTAAAACAAGTTCTACGTCCTCTGATGTTAGTCCAGCATGTTTTAACATTTCCAAGTAGATATACTCATCTATTGAATTTTTAGAGGATATTGCAATTTTTTTTCCTTTAAAATCTTCGTAGCCTTTTATTTCATCTGCCATATGATTCCCAATAACAAATGAAAAATAAGATTTCCCTGGAACATTATGCCCCTTATCTGCAATAATTTTTACGTCAATTCCTTGTGCAATAGCATTGAAGAATGACGCAGTTGATACCCCTCCTGCGATATCTACATCTCCAGATGCAAGGGCTGGCAACATTTCATCACTATTTGAAAACACGGCAAACTCTACTTCTATATTGTAATCCTCAAAGTATCCTTTTTCTTTTGCAATATAAAAACCAGCACCTGAGGCAGATCCGTCCTCTGCAATAATAACCTTTACCTTTTCATCCAAAGGTGCAAGATCTCCAGAAGGATTATCTTTGCTTACCTCATCATTTACTTTAGTTGTACTGTCCTTATCTTTAGAACTACATGCACCTAGTAAAAGTACAAAAGATAATACTATTAAAAAGCCCCATTTTTTCACATATTTCCTCCTTACTTTCGCGACTTTTGAACTTCCTGTTGCAGGTGATTCCAAATTGCTATAAACTGCTCCGCCATTTCCACATTTGCACGAACTTGCTCCATCGTGCGTGGTCTTGGTAGGGGGACTTTTATTTCCTCAACTATTTCTCCTGGTTGAGCGCTCATCAACACTATACGATCGCTTAGTAGTAAAGCTTCATCAATACTATGAGTAATAAATATCACCGTTTTTTTGGTTTCTGACCAGATAGAAAGTAGTTCTTCTTGTAATATGAATTTGTTCTGTTCGTCCAATGCCGCAAAAGGTTCATCCATTAGTAGTATTTCAGGGTCATTCGCAAATGCTCTAGCAATGCTTATCCTTTGTTTCATGCCACCAGAGAGTTCTTTTGGGTATAGCTTCGAGAACTTGGTAAGCCCTACTTTTTTTAAATAATAATTTGTTTGCTTTCGAACAAACTCTTTAGGCAAATGACGCATTTTAAGACCGAATGCTACGTTTTCTTCTACAGTCAACCAAGGAATGACACCCTTTTCTTGAAATACCATTGATTGCAAAGGTCGAAAGTCTGTATCCGACTCTATAGAAAATGTACCCGAACTTGGCTGTTCCAGCCCAGCTAGTATTCGTAGCAAAGTTGTTTTCCCACATCCACTTGGACCAACTATACAGACAAACTCTCCTTCTTCTATATTTAACGTAATATTTTGTATAGCTGTAACACTATTACTTTTCTTATAAAATACTTTCGTGAGATTATCAATCGAAATTTTCACTGGTTGGTCCATCTAATCACCTCCAAGGTACAATTTTTCTTTGTAGGCCACGTAACAAAAGAGAAAACATAAAACCAAAAAACGAAATGAGGATTAAACCGACGAACATTTCTTTTAACATAAAAGCTTTATAGGAGGTCCAGATTAAATAACCTATACCCGATGTTGCCCCCATCATCTCAGCTGCGACAATCGTCAGTAACGCAATTGCCTGCCCCATTTGAATACCTTCTAACATAACTGGAAGTGCACCTGGGAATGCAATCTTGAGAAAGAAATCAGTCGGACTTGCTCCATAATTTTTGGCCACGTCTAGATGAACTTTTTCTATATTCAGTACGCCAGCGACAGTATTAATGACCACCGGGAAAAATACACTTCCCGCAATAGTAACAACTTTTGAAAAATCCCCTATACCAAAAAGGATTATGATGATTGGAAGTAAAGCTAAAGTTGGGATAGGCATAAATGCCATGACAATCGGTGAGATAAAATGACGGATCGGGGCGTACAATCCCATTAGAAGTCCAATGATTATCCCTGGTATAACACCTAATAAAAATCCAGCAGCTATTCTATATAAAGAGACAGAAATATGTGTCCATAACAATCCGCTTGTCATCAATTCAAAAAAGGTAGAAATAATGGCAGATGGTGGTGGAAAAAACCGTATATCGAGTACGCCTGTTCGTGAACAAAATTCCCAAAGTAAAAGAATAAAAACAGGAGAAATAATGGTTAATAATTGCTTTCCTCTCTCTTTTAACTGTCGCTTCTTCCATTCCTGTTGTTCTATTTCATATGGATTGTATAATTTACCCTCATTTTCCTCGTGCATTTTTCACCACCTCTTGTAAAAATAATATGATGAAAGAAGGATTTGTGTGAAAGGTATGAAATAAATACTACCTAATATCCTTCTTCTAGAAGATTTTCAGTTTGACGAAAAACACATAGAATGATAAATTAGTAAATATTTGGAGGAGGTAATTTATTTGCAGTCGAAAGAGTTAACTTCTAATAGGGAAATGCCATATTTCGTTATTAGTGTTATTTTCAGTTTGTTATTATACATATTTGCTATCGTATCTTTATTTGGAATTGCTATTTTATTAGTTCTTTTCGCATTTTTACTTTATGCTAATGCAATTATGCTCGGGTCCATTCGTGGAAACGGAATTCGTATTAGTGAAAAGCAGTTCCCCAACGAATACGCGCGTGTCGTGTCTTTATCAGAAAAAATGAACATAAAAAAAGTTCCTGATGTGTTTGTTATTCATTCAGAAGGAGCATTCAATGCATTCGCTACAAGATTTCTAGGAAGAAATATGGTAGTTATTTACTCAGAAGTTTTTGAGTTAGCTAGAGAACGAGGAGAAGCCGAGCTCGATTTTATCATTGCGCATGAGCTTTCTCATGTAAAGCGAAGACATGTGTGGAAGAATATTTTAATCATGCCCGCCCAGTTTATACCATTTCTTTCGCAAGCGTATAGTAGATCATGTGAATATACCTGTGACCGAGAAGCTGCCTACTATATACAAAATGGAATGGCTGCTAAACAAGCACTTACCATTCTTGGCGTTGGGAAAAAGTTATATTCAGAGGTAAACGAAGACGCATATTTGGAACAAATTCATACGGAATCGAATATTGCTGTATGGTTAAGCGAAGTTTTATCCAGTCATCCGCTTCTACCTAAAAGAATTCAAGCTGTCGGGAACTTTATGAAGGTAGATGGTACACCAAATTACTATTCCAACTCAAGCAAAATCGCTCTTGGTGTAGGTGCATTCATGGGTATTTTCTTTGTTTGTTATATTGCAGTCATAGCCTTGTTTGCGGCTGGTACTATCACTTATGCTAGTTTGTTGTCTGGGAGTATTTTTAGTGAACTATCTTCTGAGGAGGATTATTTAAGCACTGATTATTCATTGACATTGACGCCTCTTATGGAAGCTGTTTCAGACGGGGACGAGGAAAGAGTTAATGATTTACTATCTAGTGGAGTAGATTTAGAAGAAATGGATTCAGAGCAAACAACCGCTCTTCATTATGCAGTATATGGAGAAAATATAGCGATTTCCCAAATGCTATTGGAGGCTGGAGCAAATCCAAATACATCCGATAATTACTCCAATACGTTAACTGCTGCTTTGGAATATGAAAACTATGAAATGGCGTCTCTCCTATATGAGTATGGAGCAGATCCAAAAATTGTAGATCCACAAGGTTTATCCGCTTTAAATATGCTCGAGGTGTACAGCGAGGAAGAATTTTTAGATATTATAAAATAGGGAGTAAAATCAAGCGTAAGTAAATGAATAAAAACGCGTCCAAAAGATTCCGAGCCCTTAAGGTCTAAACTTGTTTCTATCGTTTTCGAAGGGCTTTAGACAGACTTGTCGCTATATTATTACCGAGTGTTTTTTTAAGAGAGGCTGGTTGTGACATCACAACCAGCCTCTCCTTTTTCAGTAATTTTATGACTTTTATCTGTCCTTCGCCATTCCACAACTCTTAGAAACAGGTTAATGCGTTTTTGGATAACTAGAGAAAAGATGCTTTCGCAATCATATACTCTATTATGAAATTGATCTTATTTAATAACAAATTTTGTTCGACTATAACCTTCTTTTTGTTTTTCTACTTCCAATATGGCAGGGATAGCTGCTTTTAGTTCTGCTACATGAGAGATAACACCTATCATACGACCAGACTTTTGTAGATCAATTAATGTATCAATTGCTTTGTTTAGAGATTCTTCATCGAGGGAACCAAATCCTTCATCGATAAACATTGTCTCGATTCGAATATTACCTTGGAAGCTCTGAATAATGTCTGCCATCCCTAGCGCTAGACATAAAGAGGCATTAAATTTTTCGCCACCTGACAATGTTTTTACATCTCGTTTTTGACCCGTATAAGCATCATACACATCCAACCCAAGACCACTTTGTTTCCCGTGCGTTTCCTGTCTATCACTTCGTAGCAATTGGAATTGACCATTTGACATATGCTTTAAACGTTCGTTCGCTGCCTGTACAATTTGCTCCAAGTACTCAATTTGTACATATCGCTCAAATGATATTTTCATCTGGTTATGTCCCCTCAATATGTCATAAAGGTCCAAAATCCGGTGCACTTGTTCCTCTAAAAGAGTAATTCTCTCACTAGTAGAAGCAATCTTTTCTTCTATTTCTCTTCCTACTTTTACGTATTCTTTCGTACTATTACATATTGCTAAAGCTTGCTCATACATTTCTTTTAACTGGTTCAATTCATCCTCGAGAGGTTTTAAATCAGCTTTTGTTTTGTTTTTCAGTTGTACTTTCCCTTCTCTTACTTGCTCCGTAAATGTATGAAGCCTTTGCTTATATTCTTCACATTCAATCTTAAGGACTGAGCGCTCTGATTCGCTTAACTTAGCAGCTAGATATACTTCCATCGTTTCAAAGGATGCTTTGGTCAGGGATTCTCTAAATTGAGTTAAAGCTTTTTCTCGTTTTAGTTCAGCTTCCTTTAGAGATGTATATGTGTGTTCTAGCGCTAGGCGGGCTGTGGTACAAGCCTCGTGAGAGGACTTCATCCTATTTTGGGCATTTTCCCAAGCAAGGATCAATTGCTCTTTTTGCTTTGTAGCAGAAGCAATTTCTTTTTGTAGATTTTGTAAAGTCGGTATGTGACTAGGTATTGTCGATAACTTCGACTCATATACCGCTTTTGCTTGCTTCACTTGGCTCGTCTGCTCCCTGTATAACGCTTCAATCTCTATGTTATTCTGATCTAACTTTTCAACTTTAGCTAAGGTTTCTTTATAAGGTTTTTTTAATGTAGTCAGCATTTCTTTTTTCAAGCGAAGTTGTTGTACCTCTCTTTGTAAATCTAGTAAATCCGTTTCTACCTGTTCGACTAGTCCAGCATCAACTTCGTATTCTTCTAACTGAACAAGCACTTTTTGTATTTGAGCTTCTGCCGTCTCTTTTTTTGCTCTAAGGGTCAACAAAGTAGATTCTTCCTTATTTAACGCAGCCTTTGCTATTCGAAGCTTACTTTCATCAACAAACCTTTCATTTATCTCGATATGAGAGTTGGAATGCTCTTTGCTGCCACATACTGGACATGCTTCTCCCTCTACTAATTTAGAAGCTATTATACTAGCCTGACTCCCTATCCACTGTTGTTCAATGTCCTCATACGCTTCTTTACTGTATTCAAACTTGTCTTGTTGCTCCGTTTCCTCTCTGACCAACAAAAGCAGTTCTTGATCCACGGCTTTATATTCTTGTAGTTTATTGTGCTGTGCTTGTAACAAGGTAAGTTGCTGCACTTTACTGTCTAAAGGTTCTATTAGATCTTCTAGTTTCTCAATTTCTAACTTCTGTTCTTTAAACAATTCCTTTTCTTTTTGGAGGTTTGCTGTAATTGTCGAAAGCTTTTTTTCGATTTCGGAACTGCTTTTCTCAAGCAATAATAACTCATTTTTCTTAAACTCTAGCTCTTCGAATATAGGCAAGAGACTGTTTAAATGGATAACCGTTTCCACACTTTTTTCCCGTGCTTCTTTGTTATTTGATTCGTTTAAAAAGATAATTTCTGCTTGTTTCAAACTATCTTCTGCAACTATATTTTCTTTCTGAGCTTTCTCCAATAAAGTCTGTTTTCCTTTTACCTCTAGTTCTAGCTCATTGAAGTAATATTCGACAGGCTCTATGATACTTGCACGGTCCGCAGATTCTACTTGTTGCTGCTTCTCTATAAATTCCTCTTCACGCTCTTTTAATGCCTCAAGCTGTTGCTCTTTTACGTGTAGCTCGTTAAAGCGGTCATTGATGGCCTTGGATTCATGGTAGGTCTTTTGTTTGTTCATATGCAGTTCATATGCTTCTTCACAATTTCGTTCGTCTTGTATTATTTTCTCTTGATAAAAGCTAGTCTCTTCTTTTAGTGCTTCGGCTAACTGAAATGTATTAAAGTTATCTTCATTTATTAACGTAAAGAGGTTAGATTCTCGATTTGGTAAGGAAGCAATAATTTTTTCTGTAAAATTATTCTGTGTCAACTGCTCTTTTTTAAGTTCTACCTCTGCAATTACCTTTTTCTCTTTGAGCTTTTCATGAATCAATTTGTATGGCTCTGTTTTAAAGATCTTTCGTAATATTGCTTCCTTGTTTTCTGTAGTAGAGGTTAACAGCTTTCTAAATTCACCTTGTGGGAGCATGACAATTTGACTGAACTGATCTAATGTCAATCCAATTACTTCTTCTACTTTTTTGTTAATCTCCGATACTATCTGTCTTTCGACAACTGGTACTTCTCCAGTTGCTTGTACCTCAAAAAATTCGTATCGTTCACCTGTTGCACCCTTATTGCCCTTTTTCACATGACCTAACTGTCGCAATATGCGATAACGTCTATTATGTATCTCAAAGATTAACTCAACAGAAGTATGTGTATCATCCGTTGCGAAATCACTTCGCATCATTTTTGTATCGCGACGATCCTCCCCGCTTCCTGAACCGTAAAGCGCAAAACAAATCCCATCGAATATAGTTGTTTTTCCTGCTCCAGTTGCTCCAGAAATAACAAATAGCTGGTTTCCTTTGAGTTCCGTAAAATCAATTGTCTCTGTAAATTTATATGGACCAAACGCACTCATTTTTAGTTGAATCGGTTTCAATTAGATTTTCCTCCTCCTTCCCGCTCTTCATGTGCTAATGAAGTTAATACATCTTTAAAAATTTGTTCGGTCTCTTCGGTTGCTTCTTTGCCACTGACTTCGGAGTAAAACGAACGAAACAATGTGAATTCATCCTTTTTCGTTCGTCCTCCTTCTCTTTCTTCTGATAAACCTATTAGTTGAAACACTTTTCTTTCGACATGCATGGCATTAGGATAAACTGTACGTATTTGTTCCATAGGAGATAAAACCGGCGTGTCATCCAATAGCTTCACGAACACATAATCCTCACTAACTGGTTGCTTTAAAATATCCTGCAAGAATCCTTCAACTTTTCGCATATCCCGAACAGGATCAAGTAATTTTTTTTCCACTGTTACTTTACCTTCTGCGTCCATCTCCACAATGAGAAACCCTTTTTTATGGTGCTCCTCCGAAATGGAATATTTCATTGGAGATCCAGAGTACTGAATTGTTTCATTTAATACAAAGTGTGCTTGATGTAAATGACCTAAAGCCGTGTAATGAAATGGTTCGAATAGTTTGGCATCTATATACTCTGCTCCCCCTATAGCTAAAGGACGTTCAGAATCACTCGTATTTTCTTCTTCTTGACCATGAGGAGTCACAAATGCATGTCCTATAAAAACATGTCTTTTCGTTTTGTCCATCTTCTCTTCTATTGATTCTATTATTTTTTTCATAGCTTGGTTATGTGTAATAATTGACTCTTCTTCCATTAGATATCTCACTTGAGAAGGATCGGCATACGGGATTAAGTGAAAATGCACCTCTCCATGGGTATCATTTAAAACGGTAGACTGCATATTTTGACCTAATTGGCCCACAATATGTAAGCCCGTTTCTTTCATGAGCTTACTACCAAAGTTTAAGCGGCCTGGACTATCATGATTTCCTGCAATAGTTAATAAGGGGGTTTTTCGTTTCAACACAATTTCTGCAAACATTTCATCTAATAGATACACCGCTTCGGTTGGAGGAATTGCTCGATCATACAAATCACCTGCAATAATCACTGCGTCTGGTTTTTCTATATCGATTGCTTGGAGAAATTGTTGTAATACAACACGTTGGTCCTCCGTCATATATACACCTTGCACCAATTTACCAAGATGCCAATCTGCTGTGTGAAAAAACTTCAAAAAAATACACTCCTTCTTTTTAAATATATTTAATTGATAATTCCAAAGTAATTGTAAATTATGGGTATTGAAAAATTTATGATGCGTCTAGTTTGCCGCCATGATATGATGACAGTAGGGAAGGGGATGTTAACATGTCAGCAGAAAATTATCAACTAGCAGCCATTATTATTTACATGATCGCAATGCTCGCAATTGGGTGGTACTCTTACAGAAAAACCACTAATTTAACGGATTACATGCTCGGCGGACGCTCACTAGGTCCCGCTGTTACTGCACTTAGTGCTGGAGCTGCAGATATGTCTGGTTGGTTATTAATGGGTTTACCAGGCGCAATTTATTTATCAGGAATGGGTGAAGCTTGGATTGCCATCGGTCTTACTATTGGTGCATATCTAAACTGGCTTTACGTAGCACCGAGACTTCGTGTATACACAGAAGTATCGAGCAATTCTATCACTATACCTAGTTATTTAGAAAGTCGTTTAAAGCAATCATCTCGATTATTACGCGTTGCATCTGGTTTAATCATTTTACTATTTTTTACGTTTTATGTATCCTCTGGAATGGTCGCAGGAGGAGTTTTCTTTGAAAGCTCATTCGGTTTAGACTATCATACAGGACTTTTAGTCGTATCAGCGGTAGTTGTAGCTTATACATTATTTGGAGGATTCCTTGCGGTTAGTTATACAGATTTCCTTCAAGGGCTTCTAATGTTTATTGCTTTAATATGCGTACCAGTATTTGGTGTATTTATGACTGGTGGAATAGGTGAAACAGTGGAATCTATTAAAGCTGTAAACCCTAGTCACTTAAGTCTTATCGCTGGTACAACAGCTGCAGGTATCATTTCCTCTATAGCTTGGGGGCTTGGTTACTTTGGTCAGCCACATATTATCGTTCGCTTTATGGCTATTAGTTCTGTTAAAGAAACTAAACAGGCTCGTCGAATTGGAATTGGCTGGATGATTTTAAGTCTTGTAGGTGCTATTTCGACTGCATTAGTTGGGGTTGCCTACTACCAACAAAATCCAGAGTTATCCCTATCAAGTCCAGAGGCTATATTCATCGCACTTGGGCAGGTAGTGTTCCATCCATTTATAGCTGGTTTAGTATTAGCAGCAGTTTTAGCAGCTATTATGAGTACAATTTCTTCTCAGTTAATCGTTACTTCTTCCGCTTTAATAGAGGATTTATACAAAGCCATTATTAAAACAGATGCATCTGACAGAACTTACGTAAACTATGGTCGTATCGCTGTATTAGTGGTTTCCATTGCTGCCGCAATACTAGCATGGGAACAAAATGAAACAATCTTAGGTCTTGTTGCATTTGCATGGGCAGGCTTTGGTGCCGCATTTGGTCCAGTTATCTTACTAACACTTTACTGGAGAAAAATTACTTCAGCTGGTGCATTAGCAAGTATGATTGTTGGAGCTATAGTTGTAGTAATTTGGGGTACAAATGAGACACTTTCAGGAGCACTATATGAAATCGTCCCTGGTTTTGTACTTGCATTGATCGTGGCAGTTGTAGTCAGCTTAATGACATACAAACCTAATGCAGAAATTGATAAAGAATTCGATGAAACATTACGTTTGTTGAAGGCAAGTAAAGAAAGCGATAAATAATATTAAAACCCAGTAACAATGCGGATATAATAGTTTTCATTAACTGGGCAAGGGTAATAATATGATCAGGTAAGCAGTATCTCTTCATGGAGGTGCTGCTTTTTTGTCCTGATTAATGGACTGTTTACCTTTTTCAAGTTGGTATAACCTTTATGTCCTATATGACACTTGTCATACTTATGACTTGACGTTTATGCCTACTACTAATTTGCGGTTTTCCTTATTATTAAGGTAATAGTTCTTACTAGGAGGAATAAAATGAGCAGAGAAAAAACACTCGCATTACGTAAAAATATAAAACCCTTTGAAAACTCTGAGTTAAATAAGAGTATTGTTCAACTAATCAACACTATCCCACCATTTTTTATTCTTTGGTTTTTAGCTTATATAAGTTTAGATGTGTCTGTTTGGCTAACGGTTGCTTTGTCTGTTATCGCCGCAGGGTTTGTTGTTCGGGTATTCATCATCTTTCATGATTGTACACATGGTTCTTTCTTTAAAAATAAAAAAGCCAATGATATCATTGGGACAATTACCGGGATTATTACGCTATTCGCTTATGAAAAATGGAAACGTGAGCATAATATCCATCACGCTACTAGTGGAAATTTAGATAAACGTGGTGTTGGTGATATTTGGATGATGACCGTCGATGAATATATTGCAGCGTCACCTATGAAACGTCTTTCTTATCGTCTTTACAGAAATCCAATCGTTATGTTTGGTTTCGGACCAGCATTACTATTCTTATTTAGCAATCGCTTCAACCGTAAAGGTGCTCGCGGTAAAGAACGTAATAATACCTATTTGATCAATATTTCTGTAATTGCTATTTATGCATTAATGATTTGGTTTATCGGATGGCAAGCATTTGCGATCATTCAAGGTACTATTCTCTTCGTTGCTGGTGCATTGGGAATTTGGTTATTCTATGTACAGCATCAATTTGAAGACTCTTACTTTGAAGATGAATCTGAATGGGATTATGTAAAAGCAGCTATAGAAGGAAGTTCTTATTACAAGTTGCCACGTGTTTTACAATGGGTAACTGGTAATATCGGATTCCACCATGTGCATCATCTAAGTCCACGTGTTCCTAACTATAACTTAGAAAGAGCCCATGATTCTACACCACCTTTACACCAAGCTACTACCATTAATTTACGTAAGAGTTTTGAGTCTATTCACTTCCGACTATTTGATGAAGATAACAAAAGTTTTGTAAACTTCAAAGAGATAAAACACTTATTAAATAATTCTAAGTTAAATTCAAAGAACTCAACTTTTGAGAGTAAGTAAATTCTGCAAAAACCATTCCCAGAATTACCTAGGAATGGTTTTTGCATTATAATAAATATACATAGTAAGTAGGTGATAAACGTGTCCAAATGGTATCAAATATTCCCTAAATATCCTTGGCTAAGTATTTATGCTTGGATTGTTTTTTGCATTTTTCCATTCTTTTTTATATTTAGATCCACAAGTCCTTTAGAGATTATTATAGGATTATCACTAACTTTACTATTTTTCGTAGCTTACCGTTTATCTTTTTCATCTAAAGGTTGGTTACTCTACTTCTCCGTTGCATTAGAAATTTCTATCAGCGTTTGGATGACCTATTTATACGGTTACATCTACTTTTCAATTTTCTTATCCTTTTTAATCGGGAATATAAAAAGACGATTAAGCTTCTTTGTTATTTATAGTATCCATTTGGTAGTTACGATTGTCGCGGTTATTATTGGATTCTTTATCCAAACCGAACTGTTCCTCTCTCATTTGCCATTTCTTATTATTTGTTTGATAGGGGTTATTCTGTTGCCCTTTAATTCATATACTCGAAATCAGCGTGAAGCGTTAGAAGACCAATTAGAAGAGGCACAAATGAAGATTTCTCAGTATATTATTATTGAAGAAAGAGAAAGAATTGCTAGAGATTTACATGATACACTCGGACAAAAACTCTCTCTAATAGGGTTGAAAAGCGATTTAGCAAGTCGATTAATCGAAAAGAATCCGCAAGCAGCTAAAATAGAAATATTGGATATTAATCAGACAGCCCGTTCTGTATTAAAAGAAGTTCGAGAATTAGTGACAAATATGCGTGGAACAAAACTAGAAGACGAATTATTTCGGATCAATCAAATCCTAAAAGCTGCACAGATTGAGTATATCCTGAGTGGTACACCTAAATTAGTGAATACTCCATTGCTTGTAGAAAATGTACTCAGTATGTGTTTAAAAGAAGCTGTAAATAATGTAGTGAAACATAGTGGTGCTTCTACTTGTTCCATTTCAATTAAACAATCGGCGAAAGAAACATTGCTAAAGGTGTATGATAACGGCAAAGGTTTGGAAGAGAAAACAAATTGGGCTAAAGGCCATGGGCTGCTCGGTATTAGGGAAAGACTTGAATTTGTGAATGGAACTTTAGATATTCATTCGAAAAATGGAACCACATTGAATATACGGGTCCCAAATATTATACAGCAACCCAGTCAGGAGGAATAGACATGATACGAATTGTCATTGCAGAAGATCAACGAATGGTGCTTGGTGCTCTTGGGTCACTGCTCGATTTGGAAGAAGATATGGAAGTTGTCGGTAAAGCCAGTAATGGGGAAGAAGTATTGAAGCTAATTGAACAATTGCAACCTGATGTTTGTATTATGGATATTGAGATGCCTATCAAAACAGGACTGGATGCAGCAGAAGAACTGAAAGCAAATGATTGTAAGGTAATCATATTGACCACCTTTGCACGGTCCGGTTATTTTGAGCGTGCACGTAAAGCCGGCGTTAATGGTTACTTGTTAAAGGATAGTCCAAGTGAGGAGCTAGCTAATTCTATTCGTGTAATTATGGATGGGCGCCGGATATACGCTCCCGAGCTTGTTGATATGGCTTATGAGGAAGAAAATCCTCTGACAGATCGGGAAAGCCAGGTTCTTGAGTTAATTGCGAATGGGAAAAATACGAAGGAGATTGCTAGTGAGCTATTTATCACAACTGGTACCGTACGCAACTATATTTCTGTAATTTTAGACAAACTAGATGTTGGAAATCGTATTGAAGCCATTTCTCGGTTTAAAGAAAAGGGATGGTTTAAATAATAATTGTACAAGCTTAAAGCTAATTGCTTTGAGCTTTTTTTATTTTCAACTAAACTTTTTAGCAATTCGTAGGGTATATATAGTGAAAGGAGTGAAAAAGCGTACATGAATGATGACATCTTAGAAGAAATTAAAAATGGCAGCCGTGATGCTTTTAAACAATTTTATGATACGTATGAAGGTTATGCAATTCGGACTGCAAAAGCTATTACGAAAAACGATGAACATGCGAAGGATGCTGTCCAAGAAGCATTTATAAGAGTTTATCGTAATATCTCTTCCTATAAATCTACTTTATCGTTCGATGCATGGTTTTATCGTATTTTAGTTAACGAATGTTATCGTGTTTTAACAAAAGAAAAGAAAAGCACCCCCATGGACACTACTACCATGGAATATAGTGAACAATTGACTGAGCATCCAAAAGAGAATCTTTCCGACTTGTACAGTGTGATTCAAAATATGGCTGACATATATCGCATTCCTATATTACTCAAATATATAAAAGGATTTTCTGAAAAAGAAATTGCCACTATATTAGATTTGAACCAAAACACTGTGAAATCTAGACTTTTTAATGGTAGAAACTTGTTAAAAAATCAATTAAAGATGATGGAAATGGAGGGAAGTTAATAATGGATCAATTAGATGACCGAGTTAAGAAAGAAATTCTAGAGTATACGGAGGATACACCTTCTACTTTAAAAGATGATATTTGGAACCATATAGATCAAGAACTATTCCATACGAAAAGGGAAAGGGAAAAGAAAATGAAAAAGAAATCCAAAATAATTCCAATCATAATTGCTGCAGCAGCTGGTGTAATGATTCTGTTTAGCACACAAACCGATACAGGTAGTGCTTTTATAAAACAAATTAAGGATATTTTCATTCCGGAAAAAGAAATTGTACAAAGTATCGAAGGGAACGAGGAAGAAACGAATGTGAACCTTCAAGAAGGTAAAGATTCGGACTATATTATCTATATTGACGAAGAACGTTATAAACTCATCCCAGGTGATGTATCAGATATTATCACAACTAAAGAGCCATTAGAAGAGAGGTATCCAGAAGTCTCCATGGAAATTAAACAGTATATGGATATCGAACCTTCAGAAATGGTCGTGACTTTAGAAAAAGAGCTCGCTTCCAAATATGAAAAAGTGACAGAAACAGAATCTGTTTCCGACCCTGTAAAAGGTTTTAAAATACATGGCATTAGCGGATCAGAATGGAATAGCCCTGTAACAAATGTATATGTTGTCGATAATCTAAATGGCGGAAGCTTCGTCATTACGGAAAAGTATTTTTTAGAAGCAGCAGAAGGTCATGGTGCAAGATTCTATGCTATGCTGCAAGAGTTTAAGATAGTAGAATAAGTTTAATCCTCCTATTCCAGGGTAAATAGAAAGTAGAGTTCAAAATTGGAGGAGGAATACACATGAGTGGATTATCTGACAAAGTTAAAGGTGCCGTGAACAAAACAAAAGGTGAAGCAAAAGACCAATTTGGTAATGCAACCGACGATCATAAATTACAAGCAGAAGGTAAATTTGATAAATTAAAAGGTGAAGTTCAACAAGATGTGGGAGAAATGAAAGATCGTTTCGACCGTAAAGATGAACACAAATAAAAGTATGACCGCTGGCTAAGTATTTGAGTCAGCGGTCTTCTCCTTTTATATACTTTTTAATGTTACTATGACAATCTCTGGTGAATTGAATACTCTTAACGGTATCACACTATTACCTAACCCTCTACTCACAATCATGTGCGTACTGTTTTCGGAATACATCCCAGCCGTATATGTTGGGAAAAGCCCTTGTCCTGGCGCAACTAGCCCCCCAAGTCCTGGAATTCGAAACTGCCCACCATGTGCATGTCCAGCAAAAATAACATCCATCTCATACTCTACATAATCTTGAAAAGTCTCAGGTCGATGGGATAGCACGAGAGTAAATAAATCATTATCCGCAAATCGACTTAAAGCCTCGTTCACTAGAACTCCATTTAGAGGATCTTCGATACCAATAATTCGAATATCTTCCCCTTTATGTTCTATTATTTGTTCCTCATTAGACAGTACATTTACCCCAAGTTCAGTTAAAGAATTTTTTATGTTCTCGGTGTCATTGGTAGCAATTTCGTGGTTTCCCGTTACGTAGTAAATGGGAGCAAAATCTATAATCTGTCTTACTAATTCTAGACTTTGGTCCAAATTATATCGGTTACTATCCACTAGGTCTCCAGTGATAAAAATTAGATCTACTTTTGTTTTCTTTATCTTTTTAACTAATTTCTCCTGATTTTCTCCAAAAGTTGCATCATGCAAGTCCGAAATTTGCAGGATTTTCACTCCATCATAACTAACAGGAATTCTATCCGACTCTACAGTAATTTCAGTAGTTTGAATCCTACTATTACCTATGTACAACAATACAATAACCGCTCCAATTAACATTAACAATTTCTTCATTTAATTTCTCCTAATATTGTGGACTCTTAATCCCTACTCTATAACCTATATGGTCATTTTTCAATAGCTCTTTTACAGTGAATAAGGCAGCATCTCCAGTAGTAGTTTGCACAGCACCTTCTGGTAGGTAATCTCGCATTACAATATATTCATCTGTAGAAGCTCCAGTCGGTAAATATGTTGGACAAACAATCGTCCACTCAAGTGAAGTATCTTTTAATACATCAAAAACTTTATGGTGTTCTTGCGCAGCCGTCGTAGATTTACGCTTAGATTCAGATGACTGATAACGAAGCAATCCTAGTTCTGCTCTACTATCCAATATTCCCGCAGTACCAATTGTAATAATCCGTTTTAGGTGCTGTTGGTGCATAATGGGAACTATATGCGAGATGAACTCGGTTAATACATTTGTTTTATCAGTTCCAAGTGCACTTATAATTGCATCTACTCCTGCCGTAGCTTCTACAATATCTGCACTATTTCTTGCATCGCCTTGTAGGACGGATAATCCAGCACGAGGTTGCACTTTTTCAGGCTTTCTTACCATCGCGGTAACATCTATATCCTCTTCTAATAATAACGTTAGAATAGCTTGTCCCACACGTCCAGTGGCTCCAAAGAGTGCTACTTTCATCTATATCATCTCCTTTAAAAAAGAACTAATCTTATATTTTTAGTTAGTTGCTGTCTAGTACTATATTTCCCGATTCGCTTCAGTATTTTCTATAAAGGCAATGACCGCCTATACTGAAAGACTTCCAACACTAGTTGGCTTCCATATGCGTTTATGCTTTTCCTTTATTATAACATCAAAAAAAGTATTCCTTCTTTTACAAAGGAATACTCGGTCGTGTCGATTTATGGTATTTCCCAGGAAATACTCAATAACTACTAAAAGAAGAATAGATGAATGCAAATACTACTCCATAAAAAATAATCATTAGTACGATGCCAATCGCCATCCAGATTAGTGAAGCTCTTGCATAATTACGTCTTGGGTCAGGATTTCCAAACCCCCATATGAACAGCATAACAATATTGACAATTGGAATAATGAGTATAAGCATTGTAATTAACCATTCTCCAACTGTCATGCCATTACTAGTCTGTTCTACGGTATCATATCCCGGTTCTTGCACTTTTTCTAAAGAATCCACCATATCGCCCCCTTTTTCGACTCTCTCATACTATTTAGTGCCTATCTAATATTATGACAGTTTTTCCGAAAAAGACTAGTTGGTCAGGAATTATTCTACCTTCAGTAAACTCATTGGAGTTATAATGCCGATTAATTGGTTACTTACTTTTCCATCCTCTGTTATTAGCAATGCTTCTAAGCGCCTCCCACGTGTAACAGTAGACTTAAATATATCTACAGCCTCAAAAACAGATGCTTTCGAATGAATAAATCGATGATTATCTCTATTACTTTCATGTGCTAGTATTTCTGACAACATCGTTCTCTTTCTCGAGAAGGATTCTGAATCCACCTTGCTTGCCATCCACTTAGTAATTCCTACAGGGGTGATAAGACCTTTAAAAGCCTTCCCTTTATACACAGGAAATTGGTTATACTTTTTATCTTTGATTACCTTTAAGGCATAGCTTAATGAATCTGTCTCTTGAAAGATTGTCACATTCGTCTGGAACATTTGAGCTACGGTAATCGGTTTAGCTAATGCCTCTTCGATCTCCTCCATTTTTGCAACAACATCATCATGAGGTTCAGCAATAGCAAATTCTAAAGAGGTGCGATGGTGTATAATGGCATTTCTTAAATCACCATATTCTCGCAAGTCTGCCTCATACCTTCTGATAATGGCATTTTTCTTTTTAGCAAAATCAATTAATCTGAAAAATGCCATATGTTCATTCGTACCAATAAGATCTTTCATCAATTGATCTAATCGATTGTAGGATACAATAAATCTATCAGAATTACGAGCTACCACCTAAATCACCCCACCGTTATATTTTCGACTTAGCTACATTCCTTTTTGTTATATAAGCTGCTCCTACTACTAATAGTGCAACTACCACCAACGTTATAAATACACTCCATATAAAAGGTCCTTTATCTAAATTGTTATTCAAAATTTGCCCAGCATACATCGGTAACTTCCAAGGTGAAATAGTCCAGTATGCACCTAGCAGACTATCTATTAATGGAACAATTACTAAAAAGAAAATCGATGTAACAGAAGCAATTCCAGTTGAAAAAGCTGCACTGCAACAAATAACTATGCTAATAGCAAATAACAACCAGATACTATACGTTCCTAAGAACCTAATAAACGCTAAAGCATCTACTGCTCCATATAAAATATCCGTATAATAGAGATTTGCCAACAGACCAATAATTGCACTTCCCACTATTAGGATACACATAATAGCTAACTTACTAAACACGTAACCGCTGTAAGAAATCGGTCTTACATATAACATAGTAGCTGTGCCATTTTTACGCTCCCTAGCAATGATGCCGGCAAATCCAAATGCTACAATTAACATTCCAATAAACTGATACTGCCCTATTGTCGATAAAATTATTTGCTCCGGGGTATACTCGGGAAGCTGGACCACCATATCACTTGGCATATTTCCTACTGCGTTTAATATTTGCGGCAAATAATAGTAGGTCAAAGGTTCAGAAATGCCAAATAGGATAAACACAAGTGGTATCCAAAGAATCTTAAAATTACGTACATTTTCACGCCACTCTTTTTGAAATAGTATGGAAAAATTACTCATGTTTATTCACCACCTGTAAAAATATTTCTTCTAAGCTGGCAGATGCTCGCTCTACCTTTGATAACCTCAGATTACTGTTAGCAAGTACCTGTAAAACTTCATTCATCACCGGCTTGTTTTCTTCCAGATGTATAAAAACAACCTCATTTTCTTGTCTAGCAGGCCACGGGCTTAGTTCAACAAATCTTGCTGCTTCCTCCGTGCTTGCAAATAGAACTTTAAATTGGGGATTGGCGTATTTATCTCGCACTTTCTTTAATGATCCTTGCTCAACTAATTGCCCTTTCCTTAAAAACAACAACTGATCCGTCATTTCTTCTGCATCATTTAGAATATGAGTTGAATAGAGAATAGTCGTATGTTCTTGTAACTCTTTTAGTAGATTTAATACTTCACGTCTACCCATCGGATCCAATGCAGATACGGGTTCATCTAGTAAAAGCAACCCTGGTTTATGGACAATTGCTTGCGCTAACCCAAGTCGTTGCTTCATGCCTCCAGAAAATGTTCCTGTTTTCTTATTTTTAGCATCTCCTAGACCAACAAAATCTAGAGTTCTGACTGCCTGAGATTTAATCATTTTCCCATCTACTCCGCTTAACTTCGCTGCCATTTCGATAAATTCAAGTGCTGTTAACCATGAATAGAATTGAGGATACTGAGGCAAAAATCCTATTTCACTTCTAATATCTCCTTTTATGCCTCCATCAATCACTACCGATCCACTTGTCTGATTTAATAACCCAGCTAGTATAGACAGTGTGGTTGTCTTCCCAGCACCATTCGGTCCAATCAAAGCCGTTGCCGTGTTTTTGTTTAGTGAAAAAGTAATTTGATTTACGGCTTTTTCCTTACCATATTCCTTTGTTAGCGCCTGTACATGAAGTAATGTGTTCATTCATTTCTCCTCCCCACTATAAAATAAACTACAGGTCCAATAATATTGATAACTACAATAATAAGTGCCCACATCCACTTTGGCCCATTGGTGCTCTTTACACGTACTAGATCAGTCACTGCTACCACTACTAATAAAAGTTGAATAACTAGTACAGGTAAGATGAGGTTCCAAGGTATTAAATTCCCATCCATTTTTACTCCTCCTTTTCTATTCTATTCTACTACATATAGAACAGAAAAGTTTCATCTATTTTTTAAATTTTCCTACTTTTTATTTCTTTAGATTATCTACAGGTTCATTTAGACAACTTATGGTATAATAACGAGTTGGTAGGTGAACATTAAATGGAAATATTAATCAGAAAAGCGTACAAAGAAGATGCTACCGAGGCCATTCCACTTATCATGGAGGCTATTGGAGACATCTCGATGCAGATGACTGGTGAAACAGAAGAAGTAGCCATTTCCAATGAATTTATACAGCTATTTAGACGGACGGATAATCGACATTCTTATTTAAATACGTATATTGCCGAAATGAATGGACATGTTGCGGGTGTACTGGTGTTTTATAACTCAGAACAGGCAATTATACTAGATGCAAATTTAGAGGCTTATCTAACTAACAAAAAGGGTGCTCTCGTTACCATAGATCCGGAAACCGCCCCTGGTGAATGGTATATTGACACGGTTGTAGTGGACCCAACATACCGTGGTCATGGCATAGGCTCAAAATTATTGAACTATGCTGAGCACCTAGTAAAAAATTCAGGGGGTGGGAAACTAGCCTTGAATGTGGAGATTGAAAAAAATGCTGCTATACGCTTGTATAATCGTCTAGGATTTGTTACCCTATGTCCTTGGACAATTATTGGTGAACCTTTTCATCATATGGTGAAAGTTATTGTCGCAGATTAAAGGAGAAATTTTTATGAAATTATGGATTTACCCCCTAATGGTTGTATTTGCTGCAAGTTGTTATGGGACATTGTCAACTATGGTTAAACTAGCAATCGGAGATGGCTACACGGCTTCAGAAGCGATTTCTAGTCAATATATCGTTGGATTTCTTTTAGCATTAGTAATATATCTACTAACACAACGAAAACTGCCTCGATTATATGGGGGCTACAAGATTATTTTATTGGCAGGTGTGTTTACCGCTACTACAGGGATTGTATATGGGATGTCCCTTATATACTTACCTGCCTCTCTTGCAGTTGTTATGCTATTTCAATTTACATGGATTGGAACACTAATTGATTGTATTATTAGAAAAAGACTACCATCTAGAGCTGAAACTATATCCCTTGTTATCTTATTTGTAGGTACTATTTTAGCTGCCGGAATACTAGATGTGGACTTAAGTGGAATTGACTGGAGAGGCTGGGTTTATGGTTTAGCTGCTGCTGTTTCATTCTCCCTAAATATGAATGTTAACACGAAGCAAGTCCAGGGCATGAATACAACAACTCGTCTATTATTCGTTTCTTTTATAGCAATGATTATGATTGTTATCTTCCAAAGTCCAGAAATTATGTGGAATGGCAAACTGTTCACAGAACCATTAATGTTATATGGACTAGCTCTTGGATTACTAGGTATTATCATTCCAATATACTTCTTCGTAATTGCAGTTCCTAAAGTTGGTGGTGCGGTTTCATCTATATTAAGTGCAATGGAGTTACCAGTTGCTGTTATCGTATCTGTTATCGTGCTAAGCGAGGCTCTTTCTATACTACAAATCACTGGAATCGTCATCATATTACTGGGAATGTGTATCCCAACATATGCTGATATTCGGAAAAACAATAAGCTGAAGGTTAATACGCACTGACTAAAAGGTAACAAATAAAAACACCTTTCATTGAAAAACGGGTATACCATACCTAAATCATCAATGTGAGGTGTTTTTTCTATGGAGACAATAGCCAACTATTCAGTAGAAGTAAAAATTAAAACCAGTGATTTAAAAGAATTATTGTTGGTAATTGGTTGCCTATTCTAGGTATTCCGTTTAGTGAAACAGAAGAACAAATAAAAGAAACACTACATTATGAATTATGGTTATTTAAATTGATTATTGATATTAATTAAGGAATGTTAAAACAGCTATAAGTTCTGAAGGGTTTCACTTAGACAAACGTCGTAGGTTAGTTGAAGAAGAAAGGTGGAACATCTTATGAAGTTATTAAATGGGTAAAAATGGTATGATTAAAAAGACTATAAATTCATTAATATAATTTTTAGTCAATAGTTGTTAGAGACGGTATTCATTGTGCGGGGCTGCGAAAGCAGATGGTCAGCAGACTTATTCATCAGCAGCACTGTTCGATTCTCACGTATATTATACGCTCTGGGTCTCTCTCCCTTGCTTCTTCGAACTCGTTGACCTTACTTTCTCGCATACTTTTCTATAAAGAAAGACTGCCTTCGGCTTGTTGATGCTAATTTAGTAAATACAAAAAAGTCGTTACCGATATAACTCGGTAACGACTTTTTCTTTGGTGCCCAGCGACGTCCTACTCTCACAGGGGGAGACCCCC
>Ga0209013_10000927_pt1 | contig 26898 bp, 25 predicted proteins | sample Cruoilmetagenom2_FD_187291 | JGI IMG/M metagenome (GOLD analysis project Ga0209013, IMG submission 187291) | Oil polluted marine microbial communities from Coal Oil Point, Santa Barbara, California, USA - Sample 2 (SPAdes) (version 2) | ecosystem: Environmental > Aquatic > Marine > Oil seeps ...
ATATTTTTATTTAGTATTTTTCAAAATTTCAATTTGAACCAGCGTCCGTCAACTGACGGATATGAGCCCAACGAGCTACCTACTGCTCTACCCCGCGATGTGGGCGCAAATATACATATTATTTATATATTAAAACAAAGGTTTTGGCATAAAAAAAGTCAGATATATTTGTATCTGACTTTCAATATTTTATCTTGTTTTAGCTCAAGATTTCACTTAAAGTGAAGTCTTTAATTATGAATCAACCGTTCATAGACATCAAAAACTCTTCATTATTGTTAGTGAATTTGATCTTTTCTCGTACAAATTCCATTGCTTCTATCGGATTCATATCGGCTAAATATTTTCGCAATACCCATAAGCGTTGTCTCACTTTTTCTTCATGTAACAGATCATCACGACGTGTACTTGATTTAACCAGATCAATTGCTGGATACATTCTTCTATTAGAAATATTTCTATCTAACTGCAATTCCATATTACCTGTTCCCTTGAATTCTTCAAAGATCACTTCATCCATTTTAGATCCTGTTTCGGTAAGAGCCGTAGCAATAATTGATAAGGAACCTCCATTTTCAATATTTCTTGCGGCACCGAAGAACCTTTTTGGTTTGTGTAAAGCATTGGCATCAATACCCCCCGATAAGATCTTTCCTGAAGCAGGTGCTACCGTGTTATAAGCTCTGGCTAATCTAGTGATCGAATCCAAGAGGATCACAACATCATGACCGCATTCCACCAATCTTTTTGCTTTTTCAAGAACAATGTTGGCAACTCTTACATGCTTCTCAGCTGACTCGTCAAAAGTAGAAGCAATTACTTCTCCCTTAACATTACGCTGCATGTCTGTAACTTCCTCCGGACGTTCGTCAATCAAAAGAACTATTTGATATACTTCCGGATGGTTTGCAGATATTGCGTTGGCAATATCTTTTAATAAAATTGTTTTACCCGTTTTAGGCTGCGCTACGATCATACCCCTTTGTCCTTTACCAATAGGAGAGAAAAGATCAATTATTCTTGTGGATAAATTGCTGCCCTTTTCAGCCAGATTGAATTTTTTATCTGGAAATAAAGGTGTCAGGTGTTCAAATGAAACTCTATCCCGAACAATACTAGGATTTAATCCATTGATCAGCGAAACTCTAATTAATGGAAAATATTTTTCACCTTCTTTTGGAGGCCTTACTTTACCTCTAACAGTATCTCCAGTTTTTAATCCAAAAAGTTTTATTTGTGATTGAGAAACATAAATATCATCTGGTGACGATAGGTAATTATAATCTGAAGATCGCAAAAAACCATAACCATCCGGCATTATTTCCAAAACTCCTTCACTTTCTATAATTCCATCAAATTCAAAATCAGGATCACGGTATTTACCTTGTTTTTTAAAATCAGTACTTCTTGGTTTTTGAAATTTTTGATCTTTCTGATGACTTGGTTTGTGATTTTTTGAAAATGATTGTTCTTTCTTTGCAGCATTTTCTCCCTTAGGAATAACGTTTTTAACCTGAGTTGTTTCCTGAGATTTTCCCCCTTTATCAACTTGTTTAACAGGTGGCTTATTTTCTGCAACTTTTTGTGGAACTTGTTGTTTGGGCTGAGCTTGCTGTTTGTGCTGAGGTTTCGGCTTATGCTGCGGCTTGTTCTTTAATTCAGGGACTGGATCTTTTTGTTTGTCCTTCTCTGATCTATTACTTTCTTCTGAAGGTTTTTCATTTTTTGTAATTCTCTTGCGCTTAGGCTTGTTAGAAGGAGAAGTCCTTTCTATAACTTGCTTTGGGTTAGCAGCTTGCGCATCTAGTATTTGATAAACCAGATCGAGTTTTTTTAATTGACGATATTTTGGTACATCAATTTTTTGAGCAATTTCTTGTAACTCTAGAAGTTTTTTCTCTTTGAGTTCGTCTATTTCAAACATCATAAATAAATGTGGATTAAATGTTTAATTTCTATTGAATAGAAATATGTATTTTTTAATGAATATGTTTTGTAATTATATATGGGTATTGTAAAAGAAGTGATTTTACAATTTTTTTCGATTTGATGCGACAATATTACAAAATAAAATTAATATAATATGTTTATTTCTTAAAAAGATTAATGTATTTTTGCCAACGATTTTAAAAATATGCTGCAAAGAATACAAACCTTATATTTATTAGTTAGTTGCCTGTTATCCGGATTAATAGTCTTTTTAACAGCTTTTTGGATTAATAATAAAGGTACTGCATATTATTTGTTAGATCTGTTAAACGAATATGATTGGAAATTAAAATCCTTGCCGGTGGCATTTGTTTTGTCCGCTATATTATCGTTAATAACTTTATTCTTATATAAAAACCGTAAACAACAAATTACATTCAATAGATTTAATATTGTTGTAAACTTCTATTTATTAGGAATTATTGTATACCATTTGCTAATTGTATCTGGAGAAAGTCAAATTTCTGAGAAAGGTATTGGGCTGTTTATCCCTGTTTTGGTGATTGTTTTGTTAGTACTCGCTAATAAAGCTATACTAAAGGATGAGAAGCTTGTAAAATCTGTAGATCGGTTGCGATAATACTAATACCTTAGTTATAGTGTGTAATGACTGTTTAAATATAATTTAGACAGTCATTTTTTTATAAATTTAATTCTAACGGTTTTCGGGTATATTTAAAAATCCCAAGTTCCTCTATTGTGAGATACCTTATGTGTACTTATATTTGTAGTGTAATTGTTCAAGTAATAATTACTGTTATGAAAAAACAACCTTTATATAGAAGGTTAAAAAAGGGGGAAAGGAGAGAAGATCATTTTATCAAAAGAAGTTAAATTACTTCTCTCCTTATTTATAACTCGAAAAGGAAAAAATTGCTATAAAAATTCCGAATGACATTTTGAAAATCAAATTTCTCTAAAAAGAAAATATTTTAATAAGATCAATGATCGTATTAAAGTAAAAAAATACTCCTATTATAATTAAGGAGATAAAAACAGGGGAGAAAGGAGAGAAGTGAAGCACTTTGATTTCTAACACTTAGTAATTCGACAAATAACTTCTCTCCTTACTATTTTTTAAAGAAAGGAAAATTGCTATGTATTCCTATAAAATTTTAAATCAAGTATCTCGATATAGAGATTGTGTTAAGAGTATTAAAAATACTTTTAATGATAAAAATTACTCCTGATATAATAAAGGAGATAAAAGCAGGGGAGAAAGGAGAGAAGTGAAGCGTATTGTTTCTGTCATTCTAGTAGAGCAACAAATAGCTTCTCTCCTTACTATTTTAACAAAAAAAATACTCAAATCTTTTCAACTTGAGTATTTCTTAAGAAGTAATAAACGTTATAAAACTCCTTTAAAAGGGGAAAAAGGAAAGGGAGTTAGGAGAGAAGCGAAACAATTATTTCTAATCATACAAATAACTTCTCTCCTTACTATAAATATTTCAACTATTGAAATTCAATTCAATTACGAACATGCAAGATAATAATTTTTAGTTAAATAATCAAAAGAAAGTCAAAATCAAAAATTAATAAAATTTAACATACTGATAATCATATAAATACAAAAAAATATTAAAATAATAATGAAGTAAAAAAATATAAAGATCTCATATCAATAATTTTTCTATCTTTAAAAACCGAAAACTAGTGGTTTTTAGGGATATGTCTAGTGGTATCTGGGTATATCAAAAAATACCTGTTTTCGCTATTGACTTTTATGTCGATTGCCTTTACATTTGAGGTGTTGACCTACATAAGTCAATGAAAACATATACATACAAAACAAATCTAAAAATTTATTATTATGAGAAATTTTACTATTTCAATTGTCTTATTATTGGTTATGGCTTCTTTTACTACGAACCTAACTAACAACACAACAAAGGTTTTAACTGACATCGAGGGTACCTTATTAGAGACTGCTCCTATCATGGAAAACAACAATGGCGACTTTACAGTTACTTTTACTGTAGATGAAAGTGTTATTGTAACTTCTTCATTAATAGGCTCTTCTAATGAAATATTTTTAATGGAAAACGGAAACTCTGATCAATCAAAAACGGTTACTTTAGGTTTACAATCTGTAGATGGAAAGGTAGAAACTGCTTTTAACAACATTTATGATAGTAATTATGATGTTGCAGCTATGGATGCTTTGTTGAATAAGCAAGACCCGGACAGAAGACCAAAAGGAATTATTATCTGGGAATAATCCTTACAATATATATAGTTTTTAAACGTTTTTTAATTAAAACTATGAGAATCCGAAAATTTAGTTTTTCGGATTTTTTTTAGTTTAGTATGTAGTTAAAGTAATTATTAATAGTAATTTTAATATGAGTGAAAAAATAAAAGTTCATATTGCAGATGATCATCAAATATTAATTGATGGTGTAAAAGCCGTATTAAATATTGAGTCGAATATTGAAGTGATCGGGTTTTCATTAAATGGAGTTCAGGTCTTGGAATGGTTTAATGAAAATACTGCCGACGTATTGATCTTGGATATCAATATGCCTGAACTGGACGGCATTGAGGTTTTAAAGAAATTAAAACAACATAAAAATAAACCTGAAATAATTGTTTTATCCAGTTATGATGATGTGAAACTGGTAAAAGAAGTTTTACAAATGGGGGCTAAAGGATTTGTTCCTAAAAAATCTGCCGGAGAACACATAGTTAATGCTGTTAATAAAGTTTCTAAAGGAAATCAATATTTTACCGATGATGTTAAGGAAAAAATGATGCAAACCTTGTTGAACGGGCAAGTGAAAAATGAAGGTAGTCAGGATGGTGTTTTGATCAGTTCTTTAACAAAAAGGGAAGTACAGGTATTAAAATTAGTAGCCCAACAATATAGTACAAGAGAGATTGCAGAAGAATTGCATATTAGCGAGAGTACCGTTGAAACGCATCGTAAGAATCTAATGAAAAAGGTTAAAGTAAAAAATAGTGTAGGTTTGGCTATATTTGCATTAAAAAACGAAGTTATCTAATAAAAAATCTACGTTTAAAAAATTAGAATTAGATTCTATTTTAAATAATGAAAAAAAAATTTCTTTTTTCTTTTTTCTTTTTTTTGCTTTTAGGTATTTTCACACATGCCCAAGATCAAACGAATAAATCTGCTTATATAAATAATAAACTGCTTAAAATTGATTCGCTAATAAAAGAGAAACATTTTAAAAAAGCGGAGGATTTAATTGAAAGTACCCAAAACACCTTTACTTTTAAAGCCAATGATGAAGAGCAATTAGCTTTTGATTTTAGGGCCGCTATGATACTATATGAAAAAGGTGATGAAGAAAGAGCCTTAAACAGTTTACTTATAGGTTTTGAAAAATTAAAGTCAATTCCTTTTTCCCCTTTAAATATAGAATATGCCAACTATTTAGCCAAGATATTTTTTAATTCTCAAAATTTTGAAAAAGCAATTTCGTATAATAAAATTGCCTTAAAAAAAGCTAAACAATTAAAGGATACTGTTAATATAACGAAGTCTCTTATAAGATTAGGAAGTTTTTTCTATGCAAAAAAGGAAGAGGATAGTGCGAAAATTTATTTTAGACGAGTTACTTATTTCCCAGTTACTCCCAAAACTGAAGTAAGAATTTCCAATGCCTTGAATAATTTGGGAGTTATTGCGCAAAGTCAAGATAATTTTGATTTGGCTAAAGCTTATGCCAATCAGGCATTAGAAATAAAGGTTAAACTAAAAGATACTTTAGGTGTAGCTTTATTAAAAGTAAATTTGGGAAATCTTTATCATTTTGAAAATAATTATAATGCAGCTATTAAAAATTATAAAGATGCTATTCGAACCATCGGAAAAGACGAATCGGCAGATGGCCTAAATTTTAAAAAAGTAGCATACGAAAACTTATCAGTATCATACGATTCCCTTGGAGATTATCAGAATGCATATTTTTATCTAGTAAAATATGATAAAGTAAACAAAGAATTGACAGATGATTATTTGGCAGAGAATTTCGCCGAGGTTGAAGCAAAATACAATTTAGCTAAAGAAGAGCAAAAAACTGAAGAGGAAAAAAGCAAGACTTTTAGGGCACAGGTATTATTTGTAGGTTTAGCATTAGTGACTTTAACCTTTTTAATATTGGCTTTTATTTTTTATAAAAATTATAAATTGAAAGAACAGAATAAGTTAGAGCAGATTCACAGTAATTTACAAACAAGAATAATTAACGCAACTATTGATGCAAAAGAGAAAGAAAGAAAGACCATAGCCGAAATTTTACATGATAGTGTAAGCGCACTCTTATCTTCCGCTAATTTACATTTACAGGCCTCAAAAGCACAGTTAAATTCAAAAGCACCTGCTGAAATATCAAAAGCTCAGGAAATTGTTAAGGAAGCATCTGTAAAAATAAGAAATCTTTCTCATGAATTAATTTCTTCGGTTCTATTAAAATTTGGATTAGCATTTGCAGTACATGATATCTGCGAAAAATATTCAAACTCAGAATTGGAACTGATAAGTGATGATAACGGGATAAAACGATATGATCAAAAGTTTGAAATTAAAATATATAATATTATAGAAGAATTGATCAATAATATTTTAAAGCACAGTAAAGCTAAAAATGCTTCAATTACGTTAATGGAACGTAACGGTGACAAATTGTTGATTCAAATTATTGATGACGGTAAAGGTTTTGATGTTAAAAGAGAAAGAAAAAAAGATGGCTTGGGATTAAGTCATATTGAGGCTCGGGTTAAAATTATGAAAGGAGTTTTTAATATCAATTCTAAAAAAGGAGAAGGAACCAGTATCTTTATTTCTGTACCTGTTTATAAATCAGTAAAGGCCGAGTTGGTTTAATTTCTTTTTTCTATTTCTATAACTTCAAGATTTTTAATATTTTTTTCATCAATTTCAAATCGCAGCATGGTTCTCACTTTATGAATTCCATACTTTCCAACTGCTCCAGGATTTAAATGCAACAGGTTTAACTTTTTATCGTATTGCACCTTTAATATGTGAGAATGACCGGAAATAAATAGATCAGGTGATTTGTGGATCAGTTGATCTTTAATTCTAAAATTATACCGATATGGATAACCACCAATATGAGTGATCCATACCCTTACTTTTTCCAATGTAAAAATATTGTCCAATGGAAATTCAGCTCTAATAATCTTATCATCAATATTTCCATAAACAGCTCTTAATTTTGCTATTTGTTTAATGCTATCTGTAACATTTAAATTTCCAATATCTCCTGCATGCCAAACTTCATCCGCTTGACTGCAATAATTCAAAATTTTATCATCTATAAAACCATGAGTATCAGAAAGAAGTAAAATCTTTTGCATTAAAAATGTTTATGCTTAAATATATTATCTTTGTTCGACATAAAATTACATGTTTTTGAGATATTTTATAGAACTTTCTTATAAAGGAAAGAATTATCATGGATGGCAAATTCAACCTAATGAAGATTCCGTCCAGGAAATGACAGAAAATGCATTATCACTATTAATAAGTGAAAAAATTACTGTAATAGGTTGTGGCAGAACCGATACCGGTGTTCATGCAAGTCAGTTTTATTTACATTTTGAAACTTCAAAGGATTTTGATAAAGAAAAGTTAAAGTTTAAACTTAATGCATATTTACCAAATGATATTGTTATTTTTCAAATATTTAAAGTAAGTGATGATGCACACGCAAGGTTTGATGCTGTATCTAGGAGTTATGAATACAGAATTAGTTTAGGAAAAAATGCTTTTTTAACGGATACTGCCTGGCAGGCCCAAAATCATATTTTTAATATAGAGAAGATGAATGATGCAGCGAGAATTTTGTATGATTATAAAGATTTTAAATGTTTTTCCAAATCAAAAACAGATGTTAAGACATTTGATTGCGCCATTACCAACGCTGTTTGGAAAAAAGATGAAAGTCTCTTAATATTTTATATTACAGCCAACCGATTTTTACGTAATATGGTTAGAGCTATTGTAGGTACATTGTTGGATGTAGGAACAGATAAAATTAGTATTGATGATTTTAGAAATATAATTGAAAGTAAAGACAGAACCAAAGCCGGGGCCTCGGTAAAAGCTCATGGCCTTTTTTTAACTGAAGTTGTTTACCCAAAGGAAATTTTTATATATAAGAATGTCTAAACAAAGTACGGAAAATAAAAAAGTTACAGGTAAAGTGTATGATTATAAGCTTTTTGCAAGGCTAATGAGTTTTGCTAAAACTTATAGAGTACAATTTGTCGTAGCTGTGCTTTCGGTTATTTTACTGGCATTATTTGCTGCGATAAGACCAGTATTATTACGGCAGATCATTGACGACTATATTACCAATAAAAATGCAAAACAATTGTTGGTTTTTATTATTATAATGCTTGTGGTTTTAGTTTTTGAAGTAATATTTCAATTCTTTTTTATTTATTTTGCTAATTGGTTGGGACAAAATATCATCAAGGATATGAGAACCCAACTATTCAAACATTTATTGCATTTTAAGATGCAATATTTCAATAATTCTTCCGTAGGAAAATTGGTTACACGGGTTGTTTCTGATATTGAAACAATCGCCAGTGTTTTTGGACAGGGCTTGTTTATGATCATCAGTGATCTGCTTAAAATGTTTGTAATAGCTATTGTCATGATATGGATGAATTGGAAATTAGCTTTGATCGTATTCTCCATTTTACCGATATTGATCTTTGCGACAAAAATATTTCAAAAAGCGATGAAATCTGCTTTTCAAGAAGTGAGAACCGAAGTTTCAAATTTGAACAGTTTTGTTCAGGAGCGTATAACAGGTATGAGGATAATTCAACTTTTTACACGTGAAGAAATTGAATATGAGAAGTTTAAATCTATAAATGAAAAACACAAAAAGGCTTGGATAAGAACGGTTTGGTATAATTCAATATTCTTCCCCGTTGCCGAAATATTACCTTCTATCGCTATTGGTTTAGTAGTTTGGTATGGAGGTTTGAAAGCCGCAACTGATAGTTCAATTACTGCTGGTGAGATTATTAGTTTTATTATGATGAATAATATGTTGTTCAGACCCTTGCGTCAAATAGCCGATAAGTTCAATACTTTACAAATGGGTATGGTTGCCGCCGAAAGAGTTTTTAAAATAGTTGATGCCGATGAAACCGAGATTGATCTGGGGAAAAATAGCTCCATATCGTTTAATGGAGATGTTTCGTTTAAAGATGTGGATTTTAGTTATATTGAAGATGAACAAGTTATAAAAGGTATTTCTTTTGAAGTTAAATCTGGTGAAACAGTGGCTATTGTGGGTGCAACCGGTGCAGGTAAATCAACAATAATTAATTTGTTAAATAGATTCTATGATATTGATAAGGGAAAAATTGAAATTGATGGTATAAATATTGCAAATTATAAATTGCATGAATTGAGAAATCAAATTGCAGTTGTCTTGCAGGATGTATTTTTATTTTCAGATACAATCTTTAACAATATAACCTTAAAGGACGAGTCAATAACATTGGAAGAAGTTATAATTGCTGCCAAGATTATTGGTATTCATGATTTTATAATGACCTTGCCTAATAATTATCATTATAATGTTAAAGAAAGAGGAGTAATGTTGTCGGTTGGGCAACGTCAATTAATCGCTTTTTTAAGAGCATCTGTGAGTAAACCAAGTATTTTGATCTTGGATGAAGCAACATCTTCCATTGATTCTCATTCCGAAAAATTGATCCAAATAGCCACGGAGAAGATCACAAAAAACAGAACTTCAATAATCATAGCACATCGTTTAGCAACAATTCAAAAGGCTGATAAAATCATTGTGATGGAAGATGGTAAAATTGTTGAACAAGGGAATCACAAACAATTGTTGGCCAAAAAAGGTTATTACAGTAAACTGTATAACATACAGTTTATTCAAAAAAGAGCTAGCTGATAGGCATTGAAATATTATCCAAGCCAATGTTTTTTTTCTAATTTATACCTTCTGTCGGTACACTTTTCAATGGGGTTATAAAATTCTTTATCCAAATTTAGATATTTTTCTAAAATATGGATTGATTTTAAATTAGAAATTTGTGCATCAGCAGTTATCAGGTCAAATTTCAATTTATCGAAACCATAATTGATCAACCCTTTGGCTATTTCAGTTCCATATCCCAGACGCCAAAATTTCTCTCTTAACCTATAAGCAATTTCATTTTCATCTTCATCATTTTTTATCAAACCACAAAGGCCAATACATTCGGAATTATTTTTAAGTTCAATGGCCCAAATTTTTTTTTCAGAATTGATCTTGTATAAACCAATTAATTCGATCAATTTGTGTTTGCTTTCTTTTTTGTTTAAAACAGGTACTGGAATAGGATTCATAACATTCGGGTTGCCCATCAAATCAAAAAAGGCATTCTGATCTGAATTATCAAAATACCTAACTGTTAATCTTTCAGTTTTGAATACTATCTTTTTTTTCATTTGGAACTATAGGAGCATTAGGCCAAATCTTCTTTAATGATTTCAATTAATTCGGTTATATCTTCAAATAATATAAAAGCACCATTATTAATGTAAGAAATTTGACCGGTTTCTTCAGAAACAACAATAGATAAGGCATCAGATCTAACTGTAATACCTAATGCAGCTCTATGTCTTAAACCGAAATGTGCAGGAATTTCAATCTCATTTTCAATAGGTAAAATCACTCGAGTAGCAGTAATAATGTTATTATCAATGATTATAGCTCCATCGTGTAAAGGACTATTTTTATAAAAAATACTTTTCAAGATGGGTTTATTCACCTCAATTTGCATAGGATCTCCAGTTAATTTAACAAACTCCAAGCTGTTATTTCTTTCCAGAACAATTAAAACTCCTGTTTTAATTTTTGACATTTCATAACAAAATGTTATAATTTCATCGATGTGGGTGTTAGCCGATATTTCTGTTTTGAAAATTTTTAAATATTTTAGTATACCTTTTTTAGATGCAATATTTGTAGAACCTATCATCAGCAAAAATTTTCTTATTTCTTGTTGAAAAACAATGATCAATGCAATAAATCCACCACCTAAAAACTTACCTAGAATGTCACTTAAAAGCTCCATTTCAAGAGCTTGCGTTAGCTTCCATATCAAATAGATCATGGCTATACCGATAAATATATTGATCGCTGCCGTACCTCTAATTAACTTAAAGATATAAAAAAGTAAAACAGCAACTAAAACAATATCTAATATGTCTAAGAAGCTGATGTTTAAAAAATTAATGGTATCCAATTTGAAATTAGTTTTTGTAAATGTAAGAATTATTTCACACTATAAATATATTCATTTGAGTCAATAACAATATTATGTTTTTGAATATATGCCTTTGTTTTTAAATAATTATGATAATTGGTATTCTCATGATATTGCAAGATTATTATTGGAGCCTTTAATGAATCCTTTAATAACACATTGTTTATTTTTTCTAAAAACAGTTCAATCTCCATCACTTTTTTATTCAAACTTAAAGATTCATTCTGAATATCTAATTCAAGGATTTGATTTTTTGAATACTTTTCCAATAAAGAATTATATTCCTTTTTGTCACTTATAAATTTGGTTTGATCGAATTTTACTAAGGAGATATTCTTAGATTTTGTATTTGCAAAACTAAAATAATTGTTCATTCCCTCTTTTTTATGCATGGAATCTTTATTTCTGGTTTCTTGCATTTTTTGTAATTGAGGAACCACTGTTTTCATGGTTAATCGCCTGTCAATATTAAATATCCAATGTGTATTTAATATTTTATTATTTTTATTTAAAACAGCGACAGTGTCAGAACCTTTAATGTCAAAAAATATCCAGATGTTTGAATGGTTTTGTATTTCAGTAATACCATCTAACTCAATTGTTGGTAATTGAACATTTTTATTAGAGCAACCAGCATAAAAGAACAAGGTTATAAACAAGAAAGAATAAAAGGTATTTTTCATCTTTAATTCAAAATAAAATTTGATTTTTCAACAATTTTTATCGTTTCTATTGCTTCTTTAACATCATGAACTCTTAAAATATTGGCTCCTTGAATTAAAGCTATAGTGTTGGCAACAGTTGTTGCGTTTAATGCTTCAGCGGATGTAATATCTAAATATCCATATAGCATTGATTTTCTGGATATACCGGTTAAAATAGGTAATTCCAGATTTTTAAATAAATTTAAATTATTCAGTAGATCATAATTTTGATCCGTAGTTTTACTAAACCCAAAACCAACATCTAATATCAGGTCATTTACACCTAATTTTCTTAATTGATTTATTTTTTTCGAAAAATAGAATATGATATCTTCTATCAAATTGTCATAATTCGTATTATTTTGCATGTTCTGTGGTGTGCCTTTTATATGCATTAAAATATATGGCACCTGTAGTTTAGCTATAGTTTTAAACATTTGCGAATCTAAACTGCCGGCAGATATATCATTGATCATACAGGCTCCTAAAGCAATACTTTGTTCTGCAACACTGCTTCTAAATGTATCAATTGAAATTAATATTTCAGGAAAATTTTTAACTATTATTTCCAAGGCAGGAAGGATCCTTGACAACTCTTCTTCTTCACTTAAATGTCTTGCACCGGGGCGAGATGAATAAGCCCCAATATCGATGAAAGTTGCACCCTCATGCTGCATTTTTTCCGTTTGTAACAAAATTTCTTTATCTGAGCTAAATCTACCTCCATCATAAAAAGAATCTGGAGTTAAATTTAAAATGCCCATCACTTTAGGCCCTGTTAGGTCAATTAATTTACCTTTACAATTTATACTCTTCATATTTTACAATAACATAATTATTTAGTGGCTACAGTGTTGACAACTTTACTCATTTTTGGAGCTTTGTATGTTTCCATTTTTCGAATCAATTCTTCAACGGTTTCACTCACGATGATCATATCACGATTACTTTGTTTTAAGAAACCTTCACGAACCATATGATCTAATTGAAGCAATGTATGATTAAAAAATCCATTGGTGTTCAATATGCCAACAGGTTTATTTTCAATACCCAACTGACCTAAGGTTAAAGCCTCGAAAATTTCATCTAAGGTTCCGAAACCTCCCGCTAGGGCGATATAACCATCTACCAATTTACTAATTTTTACTTTTCTTTTCGACATCTTTTTGGTGATGATCATTTGAGTAATTTTAGTGTGAGCTACTTCTTCATGCCTAAGAAGATGAGGTATTACCCCAATAACTTCCCCCTTATTTTCGATAATAGTATCTGCAATAGCTCCCATCATACCAATTTTACCTCCCCCATACACTAAACCAATACTGTTTAGTGCAAAGTATTTTCCTATTTTTTTTGCATCTTCGGCATATACTGAGTTAAAACCAATGCTCGATCCACAAAAAACTGCTATTCGTTTCATTTAAAAGATTTTTTTATTAAGATATATTTTGTAAAAATAAACAAACCAATGATATTATATCACTAGATTTTTATAAATTCGTTCGATAAATTAAAAAATCAAAAACACTGTTTTTATAACGATTCCATGCATAAAACTACGCAGCAATACGATGAAGTAACGGATAAATGCCGTTCACTTTTTATAGATAAAATGAAAGATTATGGTAGTGCCTGGCGTATTTTGCGCTTACCATCCTTAACAGATCAAATATTCATTAAAGCACAAAGAATTAGACAATTACAAGAGAATAGTATTAGAAAGGTGGATGAAGATGAAATCCCGGAATTTATTGGAATCATTAATTATTCGGTAATGGCATTAATTCAAATTGAAAAAGGAATTGCGGAACTGCCGGACTTAAATGTTGAAGATGCTACAATTTTATATGATAAGCATATAGCTGAAACCAAACAACTCATGGAAAACAAAAATCATGATTATGGTGAAGCCTGGCGAGAAATGCGAGTTAGTTCATTAACAGATTTAATATTACAAAAATTGCTTCGAGTAAAACAAATTGAAAATAATATGGGTAAAACAATTGTTTCTGAAGGAATTGATGCTAATTATCAGGATATGATAAACTATGCGATTTTTGCATTGATTTTAATAGGCGAGGATAAATAAGGTATTATTTAATATTTTCAAATGAATATAATTACACATATCGCAAGAATACTTGTGTCAATAACGTTTATTTTTTCAGGGTTTGTAAAGCTTGTTGATCCTTTAGGATCTGCTTATAAATTTGAAGAATATTTTGGAGCTGATGTGCTGAATCTGGAGATATTAAGTCCGTATGCGTTACAATTCTCCATTGTATTGATTTTAGCTGAGATCATGCTGGGTGTAGTGTTGCTGATAGGGTATAAACCTAAATTAACCGTTTGGTGTTTGTTTTTTATATCCTTGTTATTTTTATTTCTAACATGGTATTCAGCTTATTTTGATAAGGTCACAGATTGTGGATGTTTTGGAGATGCTATTAAACTTACGCCATGGGAGACCTTTTATAAGAATGTTGTTTTGATCCTTCTGATCATTTATTTGATCATTAGAGTGCATTATATTCTGCCGCTTTTATCTGAAACATTTGTCAAAAGGATCTCAATTGTATCATTTTTTATTTTTATTTTTATTACTTTTTTTGTAATGCGACATTTGCCAATAATTGATTTTAGGGCTTATGCCATTGGGAAAAATATTCCTGAAGGAATGTTGATACCGGAGGGAGCAGCAAAACCGGTTTATGAAGATACCTGGACCTATAACGTAAATGGCGTTGATCAGGTTTTTACTACCGAAGAAAAGCCATGGAACATTGAAGGAGCAACCTTTGTTGATAGAAAAACAAAAACTATCGAAAAGGGATATGAGCCACCTATTCATGATTTTACCATGGAGCGTGACGGAGAAGATATCACCGATCTGCTGATGAAAAAAGAACGTTTGATGTTAATTGTAGCCTATAATTTACAAACAGCCAGCGAGAAAGGAATGATAAAGATCAAGGAAGTAAGTAACAAAGCACTAGAAAACGGGTATACTGTTTATTGTTTTTCAGCTTCAACCAATGAAGAATATTTAGCACTTAAAAATAAATATGCATTCGAATTCGATTTACTTTTTTGCGATGAAACAACTCTTAAAACAATTATCAGATCAAATCCTGGTATTGTTACTTTGAACAAAGGAACTATTACCGGAAAATGGAGTTGGGTGGATGCAGATAAAGTTAAGATGTAAAATAAATTTAAACGTATGAAACAGGCGCTATTGGTTTTTATAGGTGGTGGTTTAGGAAGTGTTGCCCGATATTTATTAAGCGTTAAGTTCAATAATTATGAAAATGGTATCCCTTTTGGAACTTTATTAGCCAATATTTTGGGAAGCTTGTTTGTCGGAATAATTTTTGGCTATATGGCAAGAACAGGCAATTTGTCTGAAAAACATTCTTTATTACTGGCGGTAGGTTTTTGTGGAGGATTTACTACTTTTTCAACTTTTATTTATGAGAATTACACTTTTGTAAAAGATGGTGATTACTTCAGTTTCTTACCATATTTGGCAGTCACATTTATTCTGGGATTTGCAGCGCTTTTTTTAGGTTTGTATTTAACAACTAAACTATTTTGATATTTATAATCTGATTTATCATAAATAAGTCCTTTTTCTCTGCCATATCTCTAACGTATAACTAGTTGACAGGTTTATTCATATCGCAATGAACCTAAATCCTTATGAACAGCAATGATTAATGTTCCCCATAGGCTTTTACTCCGACATTAACTTCAATATCCATATGATTAACTTTTGGTGGAATCGGACAGGAATATTTACCATTGTAGGCACAATATGGATTATATGCCTTGTTAAAATCAATGATTATGGTATCACCTTCTGGAATGTTTAGATCAATATATCTGCCTCCACCATAACTTGTTACCGCATTTGTTTTATCTGTAAATGGTAAAAATAAATAATCTTCAAAATCATCGGTTAAAAGCAACTTTTGATTTTGATAGATTTCTAGTTCAAACGCAACTCCTTTAATATTAAAAGTAGCTGTTGCGTATAATGTATAAACAGGAAGCCTATCCGTTGTTGTCTTCATTTTAAAAGGTTTGCTGTCTTTGTGAAATTTAATTTGAGCAGTTACCCTAAAATTTGAATCTACCGGGAAAAATTCAAGTGATTTAAAGTTTTTCAAATCCTCTTTTGTTAAAGGACTTTTTTCTGAACTAGCAAATTCTTTATTTAATTTGGATTGAAATTTTAATGCGTCTTTTTCACTTTTACCTTCCTGACCATAGGAAACACTAATAAACAGTAAACTTATAATTAATAATATGCTTTTCATATTTTGAAATTTATTCAAATATACCCAATAATTATTTTATAATTTATTAATTCTATGCGATTATCAATTTAATCAATTGCAGTTTAAAAATTAAAGATAATTATATTCTACCTTTACTTAATGCTAACTAAAATTATTACTCCTTATAAAGGGTTGTCAAGTGAAGTTTGGTTTTTGGCCTTAACAACCTTAATTAATAGGGCAGGAGCAATGGTTATTCCATTTCTTTCTTTATACCTTAATAAATATCTGGATTATTCTCTGGGGCAGATCGGTTGGATCATGACTTTTTATGGATTGGGATCCGTTGTCGGGGTTTTTATGGGAGGTAAGCTAACCGATAAGATTGGATATCATAAAGTAATGTATACGAGTTTGATACTTACAGGTATCGCTTTTTTAGGATTACAATTTGTAACTACTTTCTTATCACTTTGTATTGGTATCTTTTCACTTTCCATGGTAGCCGATGGTTTTCGGCCCGCTATGTGGATAGCTTTGTCGGATTATAGCAAAGAAGAGAACAGAACCCGATCGGTTACATTAATCAGATTGGCCATAAATTTAGGATTTTCTATGGGCCCTGCAGTAGGAGGATTCATTATTGCTCATATTAGTTATCAGGGATTGTTTTGGGTTGACGGGATAACATGTATTCTTGCATCCCTTGTAATTTTGAAATATTTATATCAAAAGAGTCCTTTAGAAAATAAAAAGGATAAGGTTGTGAAAGCAAAATTTTCTCCATACCGAGATAGACAATACATGATATTTTGGTTTGCAATGTTCTTGATCGGATTTACTTTTATGCAATATTTTTCAACGATCCCATTATTTTACAGCCAAAATATGCAGATGAATGAAGAACAAATTGGTTTACTATTGGCGATGAACGGATTTGTAATATTTTTATTTGAAATGCCCATAGTTCATACTTTTGAGAAAAGTAAAATTGAGGGCTTGAAGATTGTTGTTGCAGGTATTTTTTTGCTGGCATTAAGTTTTTTTATCTTGAATATTTCTAATTGGATCGGCATTGCCATAATTGGGATGCTTTTTATGACATTTGGAGAGATGTTAGGTTTTCCATTTTCTAATTCTTACGCACTAGATAGGGCTAAAAGAGGAAACCAAGGAGAATATATGGCGCTTTATAGTATGACCTTTTCTGTAGCTCATATTCTTGGTCCGAATATTGGCATGCATCTTTCCGATAAATACGGATTTGCTTTAACATTTTATTTAATGGCAATATTATTGTTGTTAGCCTGTTTATTATTGTTTTGGCTAAGTAGAGTAGTTAAAAATCAGAAGTCTCCTTAATTATACTTGATCAGATCAACAAGTACAACCTTCGCAAGTACAATTTTCACAGGTACAATTACTACAATTCCCATTTTGACAAGAGTCACAGGAACAACTACATTTTTTCATGACTTTATTTTTAATATGATGATGTTTAAGATACGAATTATTTTGATAATGTCAATAAAGGATATTAAATGGTCAGGAATTCATTCAAAGAGAAGTCCATACGATTTACTATTTCAAACCAATTTTATAATGTCCATATATTTTTTCACGACTAGTTAATTAGGACCTATCTGGTTGTTATCGGATAAAAGCAGACTGAGCAACTCTTCTATGGCTATGGCAGTAACTTCATAAATTATCAGGTTAGAATAAATGATAAAAATCATTAAGTTTAATATTTTAGAATATTATTTTTGGGAAATAATGAAAAAGACCACATTTATTTTATTACTTATTGTTTCTACTGTTAGTTTTGCTCAGTCAAATATGGAAGGCTATATATTTGACAAAACAACTAAAGACCCGTTACCTTATGCAACTATTGAAATTATTAATAATGGGTCGTATACCATTACAAACGAAAACGGTAAATTTGAAATCAAAGAATATAGTGATGATACCACCCTTAAAATAAGATATTTAGGATATGAATCGATAATTATTCCTATAACTTATTTTAATAATAATTCAAAATTTTACTTAACTCCTGTAATTTCAGAATTGAACGAAGTAGTAGTAGTTTCTGATAAAGATTATGCATATAATTTACTAAATGAGCTGATTCAAAAGTATCGAAAGAATCAGGTCACAACAAAAAGTAAAGCATTTCTTACCCTCACTTCATTCGCTAGGAATACACCACTTGAGCAAATAGAAGGATTTTATAATAGTTCACAAAGTTTTTCGGAGGGTATAGTTGATTTAAAAATAAAAAGTGGGCGATTTGGTCAAAATAGATCTTTCCCATTCTATAGTTTGGATAATAATACTCTTTTAAAGGATTTTTCTTTTTTTAGAAAATCAGACCAAATATTACCTACTTACCCTGGTAATTTATCTTTACAAGCAATTAAATCTAAATACAGGGTAAAAGTTGATGAATGTAATTCTTGTTTGGGGGATGAAATTATAATTTCATTTATACCCAAAAAATTTAATGGTAGATTATTTTCCGGAAAGATTTACTTTAATATTGACAAGTTAATACTTAGAAAAATAGACCTTCGGTTAATAAACCCGGAAATAAAACAGATATCATCAATAATTGAAAATGATATTGTGAATCCAACTGAAGTTTTATTCAAAATTTCATTTAATCCATTAAATAATAAAATCCAATACCTGGATTTTAGGTTAAAGATGTATTATAGTTCGGGAAACATGAACGAAATAATAAAATCTCATTCCTTTTTATATTTTTATGATTATGGTAATTCATTCACACAACCTTATTTTACAAATTCGGTTGATTTTAATAGTGATTATGATAAGATTATAGCCTTAAAATCTTCAAGTGATTTTTGGGAATTGAATTATCAATTTCCGAAAAGTTATAGTGAAATAAGTTCTAATGAATATTTAACAAAATATGGATATTTAATTAATTATAATTCTTCTTCTATTCCTTCAAGTTATATTAAATATATAAAACCTTCAGTTTTATTATGGGATAAAAATAAACGGGTGGAATGGAGTAATATTAAACATAATTTAACAGAACCAAATAAAAAGGAAAAACAAACTTATTATAAACAAGGGCTTACCTTACAATCCGATAATTCATATAATTCCATTTTAGATTTGAAAAGAGGTAAAAAGAATGGAAATGAATTAATCAATATGAGTTATGTAATAAATAGCTATGAAAATAAAATAGGAGAGATCAATTACATATCTCGAACAATATTTGATAGAAATTCTTCCTATTACAGTAAAATTCGCACTAAAAATAAACTAATTTATATCAATTTAGTTTTTGATATTTATGAGTATTATAGGGAAATTGCAATTTCACAACTCAAAAAATCAATGGAACTTGAGGATGTAAATGCAGTATTTGATGAAAAATTTAAAGAAGCAACTGTAAAGGTTGACCAAATGAAGAAGGAAACTAATTATGGATCAAATTATCAAAATCTGATTAGATGGAATAATAAAATAAAATTGAAATTAAATATTGATAACTTTGCATTAATTACGGAAAATAAATAATCTTGAAAAATATCAGACCCTTAATTATACTTTTTTTTTATGTCTTTTTTTCTTCTCTTTATGCTCAAAAAGACATATCATCTTCTATTATTGAACCTTTTCAAAAAGAAGCTTTATTAAGAGAAAAAGTTTTTATCCACTTAAATAAGACAGTTTATTTTATAAGTGAGAATATATGGTTCACTTCTTATGTTGTTAAAGATAGTGATAACAGCCCTTCACAATACACCAGTAATTTACAAGTAAATCTTTTAAACCAAAATGGAGAAATAATAGATACTAAAGATATTTTCACTCAAAAAGGAGTTGGTTATGGTAGTTTTTCGATAGATGATACATTAAAAACAGGAAAATATTATATTCAGGCAGCTACTAATTTTATGTTAAATTTTGGTGAGGACAATGCATACATTCAAGAAATAAATATTGTAAATCCATTGGAAAAAGAATCTATGGAAAGTCAAGGTGTCAATAAATATGATATCCAACTCTTCCCTGAAAGTGGTTATTTATTAGAAAATGCTAAGAATTCGATGGGAATTAAAGTCTTAATTAATGGTAGAGGATATCCTTTTACAGGAACAATTCTTAATTCAAAAGGTTCTGAAATTACAAGCTTTGATGGAAACGTTTTTGGATTGGGTAAATGTGAGTTTTTCTATTCAAAAAATGAATCTTACATAGCAGTTATTGATATTAACAATACGGTTAAAAAAATTAATATACCTAAGGCAAATAAGACTGGTGTCATTTTTACTATTGATAACTCAAATCCAGAGCAAATTAAGCTTACCTTAATAACAAACAAGGAAACATTACCAATATTAAAAAATGAATCTTTAGCTCTTTTAATTTATCGAAATAATTATATAAGTGAGGCACTGAATTTATCACTTAAAAACAGTGAACAGGTCACTCAAGATTTATTTTTTGATAAAAGTAAAATGCAAGATGGTGTTAATATAGTTACCTTATTCAAAAACAATAAACCTATAGCTGAACGTAAATATTTTGTAGATAGGCTCGATAATCAAACTGCTGTATTAGTTGAAAAGTTGAAATCTACAAATGATTCGATAAGTTTTAAAATTCAGACATTAAACGCAAATTACGAACCTGTTGCTTCCCAGATTAGTGTATCAGTCCTTAGCGAGAATTCTAAAGTTTTTTCAGATAAACAAAATATAAAAAGCGCTTTTTTATTATCACCTTACATCAAGGGAAAAATTGATAATCCGGCATATTATTTTAAAAACACTAATCCGAATCAAACAGAAAACCTTGATCTATTCCTACTCAATCAAGGTTGGAGTACTTATTCCTTAGAGGAGAAAATAAAAGAAATTAATCCTAAAATGAACTTTGATTTTGAAAGTGGATTTACCGTAAAAGGAAGTATAAATAAAATTCCAAGAGGATATGATATTGGTATTGTTTCAAAAAAAGAGCGATTAATTGCAATTAGTAAATTAAATGTGAAAAAAGAATTTCATTTTGAGAATGTTTTTGGCTATAAAAATGATTCTATAAGTTTGGCATTAATAAAAAAAGGAAGTCCGTTGGTTAAACCCAGCCAGATAGAATTAATTAAAGAAAAGCATAATAATAAAATTTATGACCACTTAACCAGTCAGTTTTACCCCCTGTATATTATTAAAGATGCAACTAGTCCAACTTCAATAGTTGAAAATGACTTAGATAATTATCGCTATCCTAATTCAGAAATCATTGATGAGGTTGTGTTGAATGCAAAAGTTTCAAAAATGAATAAAATCACGAGTTATGATCAAGAAATGAATTTGGCAAGAACTCATAATGAAATAGCATCTGAAAATTTTAAAAGTAAAAAAGTAACAGAACAAATGGAAGTATCTTCAAATACCTTATTTGAGTACTTTAGGGGTTTCGGATATATTAAACGTACTACGGAAGGGTCATATTTTATATCATTAAGAAATGCACCTGTTACTCTTTTTGGTGCAGGTAAAAATCCAGACCATTCTTATCCTCCTCAAATATTTATTGATAACACTATGGTCCCGAATGGAGATATTGAAATGTTCAAATCCCTTTATATGTTTGATATAGACGAAGTTTTAATTAACAAATCTGGTGCTGGTGGTGGTATGGACGCCGGGGGAGGAATAATTAAAATTTATCTAAAAAAAGGTGATCATCAATATTTTGAAGAAGAGTCAAAAAAAATGTACGAAAAATTACTTTTACTTACTGGTTTTGATAAAGCAGAATCATATTACAATCCACAATATAATATATACTCAAAGGAAATGTATGATTGGACTGAAATTGAATGGAAACCATCTTTAAAAACCAATAATAATGGAGAAATTATCATCAAAGTTCCTAAAAACGAATTTTCTGATGATTTTCTGATGATTATAAATGGGCTTTCTGAAAATGGTTTGTTATTCCATGATGTTTTTAATACTGATGTTGATGATTTTTAAAGCTTTCTCATAACTTTTATCCTAAAAATTTCGATTTTTTTTCGAATAGATGCAATTTTAAGAATCAACCAGGGGGAATATCCTCAACATTGTTTAATTCACCCTCTGAATGATCTATTTTTTTAGCTCAACCTGGCTAAATAATCGAAGTGATATCCCTTTTTGATCAACTCGCATTGTAAACCGGCTTCTTTTGCATGTTTTTGTAAAATATCAAATCCTGCAAAAAGCCAATATAAAGGTTTACTGCATTTATTCTTATAGGTCAACTCAAAAACTACCTCTCCATAATAATTTTTACTTTCAGGTAAATTATATCCTCCATCCTTATCCTGATACATATAGATCATATCTGAAGAATCAATCAGTATCTGGCCATTTTTATTTAATAAGGTTTTCAAATGTTTTAAAAAAGGTGTCAACCTATCCAGGCTTCCACTAATTCCTATTCCATTCATTAAAGCTAAAATTGTGTCGAAGTATTCATTCTTAATATCCCATATATTTTGGACATTAGCATTTTTAACACCTCGTTCAATACATGTTTCAATGGCGCCTACAGAAATATCAATCGCTTTTACTTCTATTTTTTTTTCCTGTAAATAAAGGGTATGGCTCCCAGATCCACAGCCGAGATCCAATACTTTTCCTCTGCATAACTTTAAGGCATGCTGTTCTAACATTGGCATTTCATGAAATGACCTAAAAAGCCATGATAATTCCATTTCGTCTTTTCCGGCAATAGAAGAATAGGTGGTTATATTTTCTGTATAATTTCCTGATTGATAATCTAATAATGCAGTACCAATAATATCATTGTTTATTACTTTGCCCATTCTGGAAACAGATTAATTTGAATTTCAAAAATATAAGTACCAAAATAATAAGTAGCCAGTGTTACTATTATAATCCCAACTATGTTAAGAAAAAAACCAGTCTTTGACATCTCTATCATTGGTAAACGTTTGGTGCCAAAAACAATGGCATTGGGTGGCGTAGCTACAGGTAACATAAATGCTAATGAACCTGCTATGGTTGCAGGAAGCATAAATAATAAAGGATTAATTTCAATACTCATTGCCAACCCGGCCAAAACCGGTAAAAAAGTTTCAACGGTTGCAGTATTCGAAGTAATTTCAGTTAGAAATGTTACCAAAAAAGCAATAGTTAGGATAATAAAAAAGGGATGTACATTTTTTAACCAGATCAATTGTTCTCCAAACCAAAGTGATAAACCTGATTCTTTAAAACCAGTTGCTAATGCAAAACCACCTCCAAATAATAGTATGATTTCCCACGGGATGGATTCGGCAGTTTTCCAATCCATAATAAATTTTCCCTTTTCTTGTTTTGATGGAATTAAAAACAATATAACTCCAATAGCAATTGCGACAGTACCATCATTAAAATAAGAAGGATTTTTAAATATATTTTGCCAGCCGTAAAGTTTTATGGAACCTATAATTATATCTGCCCTAAAAAACCATAGCAAGGCCAGTGAAACAAATATCACCATTAAGACCTTTTCTTCATAAGACCAACTTCCTAAATTTTTATACGAGTCGATTAAGTTCTGTTTTTTTAAACTTTTCCAATTGGATTCTCTTTTAACAAATACCAAATAAAGATAGACCCATGCAATAACAAACATAACAACAACAATCGGGAAAGCATAAAAAAACCATGTTGCGAATGAAATATCGGGAGCATTAGGAAAATATATGTTGAAAATTCGTGCAAACGACAGGTTTGGAGGTGTACCAACTAAAGTGGCAATTCCACCTATGGAAGCACTATATGCGATCGATAAAAGCAAACCTATGGAATAATGTTTTACCTTTTCTTTGGAATTAATTTCTTCAAGTTCTGTAATGATTGAAATAAGAATGGGTATCATCAGCATAGTTGTTGCTGTATTTGATATCCACATCGATAAAAATGCTGTTGCCAACATAAATCCCAATAAAATTCTTGCCGGCCCGGTACCTACGAACAATAAGATCTTAAGAGCAATGCGTTTATGCAAATTCCACTTTTGTATGGCCAATGCAATTAGAAATCCTCCAATAAATAAAAATATCACATGATTGAAATAGGTAGATGAAACATCTTTGCCGTTCATAATTCCTAAGACAGGAAATAGAAATATTGGTAATAATGAGGTAATTGCTAAAGGTACAATTTCTGTAACCCACCACAATGCCATTAATATGGCAACCGCCAGCGTATAAGTAATTAATGGATTTGAAGGATCTAAGTCAACAAAAAAAACAAAATATAAAAAGAGTATAGGTGCAGATAAAAATACTCCATATTTAATTTTTTCTCCTGACAATGATATTTTTGAATTCAAATTATTCTTATTTTAAAACTAAAAACTCGATGGAAGATGAAGTAAAAACCGTGTGTGTTTGTGTTTTAAAATCTTCTTCTTTTGCTTTAAAAATATTGGGAACAAATGTTTGTGGGTTCAGATCAATTAATGGGAACCAGGTACTCTGAATCTGCACCTGTAACCTATGCCCTTTTTTAAAAGTATGGAAAACATCTTGCAATTTGATATTAACCAAAGTAGGTTTATTAGGTTTAAAGGGTTTGGGGTAAGTAAAACTATCTCTAAATTTACCGCGCATTACTTCACTTCTAACCATTAAATGATAGTTGCTCATTTTAAGATGATCCTGCATGCCTTCTTTTTGTTCTTCAATTCCCGAAGGATGGACGTCAATAATCTTTACAATCCAATCGGCATCTGTTCCTGTTGTAGCTACTTTTAATTTTGCTAAAATATCTCCTGCTAAAGTATAGTCTTCTTCTAATATGCTTGTTTCAAATACCAATACATCAGGTCTTCTTGCTGCAAATCTCTGGTCATCGGTCATATATTTTCTTGGAGTAAAAACAGTTTTAATATCTTCTGAATAAGGTACTGGTCTTTTAATATCACTAACAAATCTAATTGCTTTTGAAGAAACTTGTTTTGTAGTAAGTTTGTTATCCATAGATAGATAAGCAACTTCTTTCACGATATTTTTTGGTGGCCAACTCTTATATTGTTTCCATTTTCTTTTACCCGTATCGAATACATAGGCTTCCGGTAATCCGGAATTATGATCTCCTTTTTCTTTTAAGAAATGGTTAAAGAATTTAGTTTCAATGTTTTCCTGAAAGAATTCTGAAATTGAATCACCAAAATAATAATTACCAACTATATTTTGCCCTTTGCTTCTTGCCCAGCCACCATGGTCCCATGGACCAAAAACCATTGTATTATAATTTTTAGGATTATATTTTTCAATGGTTTTATAGGTTTCTAAAGGTCCGTATAGATCTTCTGCATCAAACCAACCTCCAACTATCATAGTTGCGACAGATGGTTTTACATTTTTTAAATGTTGAATAATCCCTTTTTTTTGCCAGATGCTATCGTAATTCGGATGTTCTTTCAATTCTTCCCAAAAGAAATCATCAACTTTGTCATTATTTCTTAAACTGGGATTATCAATAGTTTCATTTTGAAAATATTTATTCAAATTACTCAAAGGACCGGCATCTAAAAAAAATTGATATTGATCCTTTGTTTTTAATTTAGGTGATGTATACCAGGCTGTATCAGAAGGTTTGTCTTTGGGCGTGCCAAATACTGAAGTTATCTTAAAGTAGCTTAATAAATATGCTCCGTTATGATGAAAATCATCAAAAAAGAAATCTGCAATACAAGCTTGAGGTGAAGCAGCCTTCAATGCAGGATGCGCATCTAAGGTTGCGTAGGTTGCATAAAAACCAGGATAAGAAATTCCCCAAATACCAACATTTCCATTATTGTTATCTACATTTTTAACTAACCAGTCAATTGTATCATACGTGTCAGAACTTTCGTCAATATCGGTATTAGATCTTTTATTAGGAATATAAGCACGCATATTGTCATAAGTTCCTTCACTCATCCACCTCCCTCTTACGTCTTGATATACAATAATGTTTCCTTGTTTCATTAAATGGATATTGGGCCCGATCCTGCTTGGAAATTCATTTTCACCATAAGGTCTGCAACTATAAGGTGTACGTTTTAATAATATGGGATATGATTTACTTTTATCTTTTGGAGAGTAGATCGTCGTATGAAGATTGAAACTGTCTCGCATAGTTATTGTTACCTCCTTTTTATCATAATTATCTTTTACGAAGGGATCTACAAAATTATCTGTGTTTTCTACATCCCTGGTACATGCAGAAATTGAGATAATTAAATATAGTAAAAAAAAGGATCTTAATGTGGTATGCTTCATTATCTGAATTTATTAATTGTAAATGCTTAAATGATATTAAAAGTATGAAAATATTTTTAAAAAGACGATTTATGATTTTGAGTTATCATCATAACTTATTAATTAATCGGATTTGTACATGGTGAAAGGACCACAAAACAAATTTGGGTAAGCAATGATAATATTTAACTTAAAGAACTTTTCTTTAAGACCTTGATATTTTATAGGATAAGCGATTCACACACTTTTGTAAAACAAACAAAAGTGGTTCTCTTTGGATCCCTCATTCATTTCATTCTGCGGGATAAGCGATTCACACACTTTT
>Ga0209013_10000928_pt1 | contig 26869 bp, 25 predicted proteins | sample Cruoilmetagenom2_FD_187291 | JGI IMG/M metagenome (GOLD analysis project Ga0209013, IMG submission 187291) | Oil polluted marine microbial communities from Coal Oil Point, Santa Barbara, California, USA - Sample 2 (SPAdes) (version 2) | ecosystem: Environmental > Aquatic > Marine > Oil seeps ...
CGATCGTTACCCTGGCCTCCACCTCCATTTCGGTCGCACCGCCAACCCGCAGTGTCGCCGTGCCGCCCATTAGCTTGCCGATGCGTTTTTGCAGTTCCTCGTGGTCTTGAACCTTTTCGGCATGCTCGTAGGCGCGGTGCAGCTTACCGATGTGCTGGCGCAGCGCCCGGGCATCGCCTTTGCCGCCGATGATGCCAAAATGATTATAGTCGGCCCAGACACGGCGCGCGCGACCAAAGTCCTGGAGATTGATCCGTTCAAGGGTGTCGCCGGCAACCTTGATAAAAGGACGGCCGCCAGCCAGGATGGCAAGGTCCTGCAGAGCGCCTGCCTGCTGCTCCTTATCCCAACCGGGCACTCTGACGGCGACCGCCTGGAATCTTTCCGGATCCTTGTTCGCCAGCAGAAAGTGAATGGTACGCTCTGAGAGTTTTTCGGCAACGATGAGCATGGCAGGGATCTCGGAGCGGATAGCCAGCTCCAGCGCGGGGAAGAGCTGGCCCGGCTCCTCGAGATCGAGGTCGCTGATGAGGATAGCGGCATCCTCATATTCGACCCGTGGCTTGGTATGGTCGGTGTACATCTCCCGCGACATCAGGCCGCGGTCCCAGTACATTCCCTCCGTATATGCCCGTTCTACGTCCCGGCTGCGGCCCTCGCGGATCTCCAGCCGGCCCCATTTGCCAATGATCTCAAAGACCTCGCCCATATACTTGGCCAATGGCGGGTCATAGCAGAGGGATTCGGCTATCTGCGCCAGCTTTTCCCTTCCTTCTACCGGTACGGTCATGGCCGTTAGCTGGTCAAGAATGACCTGCATACCCTGTTCCAAGTAGAGCTTGAGTTGCATCGCGTTGCCGCCCGCGGTGAGATAGCGCACGCCCTCGTTGTAAACCCTCTGCAGGATTACAGCCGCAGTGGCAGTCCCGTCTCCTACCTGCTGTTGCAGGCGCCACAACAGGTCTCGCACCAGCATGGCGCCCACGTCCGCGTCCCGATCCCGCAACTGGATGATGTGACGGGCAATGGTCCCGCCATCGCTGAAAAGCTTGGGCGTCTTGTCATGGTAATCGACATTGTCAATGGCCACAAGGCGGGGGCGCGGCCCCAGCGTAGGTCGGACTGCGTTGACCAGTGCATTCACACCCCGTTGGACACCATGGTGGGTGGCCGGTTGAAAGACCACGCTGCGTCTTGGCATAGAACTATCCCTTCACGGCTCCCGACATCACACCCTCGACAAAAAAGCGCCGGAACAACAGGTAGACGAGGACGATTGGCACCACAGAGGCCACGATAGCCGCGTAGATGACCTGGAAATTGGTCGAGAACTGGCCCACGGCGCTTTGGGTGAAGGGCAGCAAGGTGCTGTTCTTGGGGTCCAGATAGACGTAGGGCTCCAGGAACTGGTTAAAGATCAAAGGCAGCATGATCACGATCAGGCTGACGATGGGCACCTTGAGAAGGGGGATAAGGATATGGCGGATGTACTGCCAACTGCTGGCCCCATCGATCATGGCCGAGTCTTCGATCTCTTTCGGGATGGCGCCGATGGCTGCCGTAAAGATCATCACCGACAGAGCTGTCCCTTTGATGTTGATCAGGACAATAGAAAAGAGCTGGAGCACGGTGCGCACAACGCCCTCGTCCGCGTAGGCGGGAATCAGCTTGTAGAACCACTGGATCATCATGAACTGGGGCAGGAGAATGAGCATGGCCGGGATCACCATCTGGAGCAGGTAGGTGTTAAAGACGACCATCTGGTATCTGCGCCTCAATCCCGCCAACCCGTAGCCGGTCAGAATCGACAAAAAGATCAACAGGGTCAGGCTGACGCCGGTAACGATCAGCGTCCGCAGCAGCGCGCCCCAAAAACTGGTGCCATATAACTTCCCGGTCAGCAGCGTCTTCCAGCCGTTATAGGTGTAGAACCCGGCAAAAAAGTCCTTGATCTCCTGTTCCGGGATGTCATATTGCTCGGCGATCTGGCGCAACGTGGTGCGGGCCATAAAAAACTCGGTCCGGGGGACGCCCAGGGCGTCCTTCAAAACCCCCAGATCCAGATCATAGAACACGCTCAGGTTGCCAACCTGGGCGTCCATGCTCACTTCTTCGGTCTCGGGCAGCCAGAGATGCAGATCTGCAGACTCTTTGGTAGGCACAAAGCTCCGGATAAAGAGTGCGTAGAAAGGGAAAAGGGTGATGGCCGTATAGACCACCATAACCACGATAGCGAATATCTTGAGAAGTCGCCGCCGCGTGGTCACAGTGAGCCGTGCGTTTCCTCCCGACGTTGGCATGGGTTCCACCCTCCCTCTAGTATTGCAGGCGGCGCTGCAAGCGCTGCAGGGCCACTCCGACCAGGACCAGGGGCAGGAAGGTGATCACGGCCAGGGTCATGCCCATGCCCAGCCTCTCGACCTGGAAGCCGTAGGTAAAGAAAAGGACGCTGAGAAGCTTTGCCTCCGGGTTGACGTACAGGGCGCCCATGGCCACCAGTTCGTCAAAGACGGCAAAGGAGCCAATAAGGCACATGGTAGTGGCCAGAATAAAAGACGGGATCATCTGCGGGAAGTAGACCCTCCACAGCCGCTGCCAGTAGGAGGCGCCATCGACGATGGCGGACTCGATCGTCTCCTTGGGGATGGCCAGCAAGCCGGCCAAAAAGATGGCCATGTTGTAGCCGGCGTAGCGCCAGCCGACCAGCAGGGGTAGGATGAAGGCTGTACCCTCCGCCGAAAAGATATCTATCGGCTCTTTGAGTATCCCCAGTTCTAGTAGTAGTAGGTTCGCCGTGCCGGTTTCGCGGGAGAAGAGCATGACGGCAATGTAACCGACGGCCAGGCCAGACACCATCAAGGGCAGGTAGACGATGGTAAAAAATCCGCCCTGAAATCCGACTTCGTATAGCAGCAGCGCCAAGCTCAGGCCAAAGATATAGACGGTGAGGTAGTTCAATACTACAAACACGAGTGTGCGCCGCAGGGCCGGAAAATAGTCGGCCTGGACGCTAGAATCGGTAAAGACCGCCGTAAAATTGCGCAACCCAACCGGGTTGATCTGCGGGTCGTTGAACTGGGAAATGTCAGTGAACAGAAAGGGGATGGCCACAAAGAAGGGGATGATCGTCAGGGTGACGAATAGGATGAACTGCGGCGCGATGAAGGCCAAGTCTCGCCGGATGCGCCTGCGCTCCGTCTTGCTCATCTTTTTCTTCTTGCCCTTGGCCGGATGCCGCGCATCGGAATGCGTTTCGCCAGCGGCCTGAACGGGTGCAGCTTGCATAATCCTATCCCTCGAAGAAGAGAAATCTCCGGGCGGCCCACCGCCAGTTGGAGGCAGTGAGCCGCCCGTACCCGTCAGGGCAACCGCGTTGGCTACCCTTGTTGATGGCTGCGAGACCCTGCTGCGCTAGGCCGGGATTTCGTAGCTTGCCTCCCAGTTTGACTGGGCCTGGTCCAGAGCCTCCTGGACCGTGATCTTGCCCTGTAGCAGGTCGGAAAAGGTCTCGTTGTTGCCGTTGGACTCCCAGTCCCAGACACCCACGGAACCCTTCTTGCGGTAGGGGCTGGCTGCCAGGTTGCCGGTCATACCCTGCTCCCATTCGGCATCAGCCCACTTGCCGCCCTCGGTGCCGATCTCTTTCAGGACCTTTTGGAACTGCGGGCCCTGCAGGTCCAGCGGCTCGTCGAGGTCGTACAGTGGCCAGCGGCCTTCGGCCTGGGCCTTCATGGGGATAGCCTCGGGGCTCCAGAACCAGTTCCAGGCAACCTGCGTCTGCGGCCAGTGGGCCGTGTCCTCGTTGCCGGTGCGGATAAACCACTGGTTGTCGATGTTTGGCGGCATGGCGCCCTGGATCCAGGTTCCCTGGCCTTCGGCCGGCGGCGTAGCGGGTAGACCCTCTTGCATGCCATTCACTGCAAAGTCAGAGCCGGCGGCCAGCGCCTTGTCCCACACCCACGGGCCGTGGAGCATCATCACCGACTTGCCGGCGATGTAGCTGGCCTCCATGTCGTTCTCCCAGACGTTGGTCCACATGCTGGGCGGCATCCAGCCTTCGTCGTTGGCCTTGACAAAGAACTCGTAGTAGTGGCGGTAGGGCGAGTCCTCGGCGTTGAACTTGGCCTTGCCCAGGTAGCAGTCGACCTGGCGGTCGCGCCCCCCATCAGCATAGGCCAGCGGCATCAGGTCGCCATAGCCATTGCCAAAGACCCAGTTGTGCCAGGCCTGGTTGTAGAACCATTCCACACCGTCGGTCTTGGCGGCCCAGGCAGCGCCCTCATCCAGCCACTTCTCCAGGTCGGCATTGGTCTTGATGTCGTTGTGCGGATCGAGCCCTGCTTGCTCCATGAGCTCGCTGTTGTACTGCCAGGTGATCACATAGCCCTGGAAGGCGTCCAGCGAGCGCGGGCCGGGCAGGCCGTGCAGGTCTGACCACATGTTCTTGACGTCGAACTGCCAGCGGTCCCACCAGGGGAAATCCATCTCGCCCAAGTTGACGGCCATCTCATAGTTGTTCTGGTCGAAAAAGATCTGCATCTCCTGGGTCAGCTCGATGGCCGGCAGGTAGCCGGCTGCCACCTTGGCCTCGTGAGCTGCAGCCGTGTCTTCGTTGATGGAGAAGACGTTGACCGCGATACCCTCGTCCGCATGGCCGGCGTTGAACACGCTCCAGATCTCCTGGTACGGCGCCTCGTACTCGGCCAGGGACATGACCTCCAGCGTCACCTTCTCTCCCGCCGCCGGCGCCGCAGTTGGGGCCGGCGCTTCGGTCGCAGCGGCGGCTGCTGGTGCCTTGGTCGGCTCTGCGGGTGCTTCGGTTGCCCCGCAGGCCGCCAACCCCACTCCCGCCGCGGTCAGGGCGCTGACGCGCAAAAAGTCGCGCCTGCTCAATCTGTTTTCTGACATTTTTTCCTCCTTAGTTTCTTCGTACTACTATGTACACACGACATACGACGATACTCCGGTCTGAATACACCACCTCCTTTCCTGTGTTGGACCTCAATGAGTGCTCTCAAGATTGCACATCACCTCCTTCTCCCTACCTTGCCGTCGCTGAATCGTTCGTAGCTTGCCTCGTCTTGGCCACAGCCCAGGGGCGAAATCAGGCCCCATCTCTCAGGCGCGCCAGTGTCCGGAAATCCCCCTTCACATGCTCATAGATCTGTTTATAAAGGCCAAAGTACTCCATGTACCGGTCGTGGTTTCCCTGGCTGGGCTCCATGCGGTCGATATACTCGGCCCAATCCTTGGCCACCGAAAAGTCTTTTAGTACACCTGTAGCCACCCCAGCCAAGATAGCATCGCCAAAGGGGGCTCCCGTTCTGCGCTTGACAAGAACCGTCGGCGCGTTGAACACGTCGGTGATGATCTGACGCCAGAGTTTGCTCACCGCCCCGCCCTCGTTGAGCACAATGGGATAGTTGATCTTGAGCCCGGCCTGTTTGATCAGCCGGTAAGAGTCGTACAGGGCATAGGCCACAGCCTCCATCATGGCCCGGACCAAGTGCCCCTTGGTGTGGGTCAGGGATAGGCCAAAGATCACGCCTCTGGCTCGCGTATCCCAGATCGGAGTCCGCTCGCCCATCAGGAAAGGCAGGATGATCAGGCCTTCGCTTCCGGCAGGCACCTTGGCTGCCTGCAGATTGAGCAGGTCGTAGGCGCTGACCCCCAACGCTCGTTCCGTCTCTACTTCGAGCTGCGAAAAGTTGTCGCGCAGGTAGCGTAAAGATTGCCCTCCTGTCGTCGTCGAGGGAATGGTCATATAGTTCTTCTTGGAGTCGATGGTGAACCCAAGGTTGATCATCGACAGGCCTTCAGGCGAGAACATAAAGTCTGGATCGGTAAAGATCACGCCAAAGTTGCCGACGGTGCCGAGGTTGCTCATGATGTCGCCTGGTTCGGTGACGCCGGCGGCAATACAACTGGCGTTAAAGTCCACCTGGGTGACCACCGGAATGCCTGGCGCCAGGCCTGTCTCGGCTGCCGCTTCGGCCGTCACTTCACCGGCGATCTCCTCACAGTCGACCAGATCAGGCAGGATGGCCGGGTCCATTCCTATCTCTTGCAAGATTCCACCATCGAAGCGTCGTCCCAGGATGTCATAGGCCACGCCGAAAAAGGGAGCCGCAGGATAGTTGACCACGGTTGCACCGGTCAGCTTGAATGTGACAAAGCCGTCGATCGTCAGCGCTTTGCGAATCCGCTTGAAGGAGTCGGGCCTATTCTTCTTTTCCCACAGCAGGTTGACAATCGACGGGTGATCCTCCAGCCGGTTTGCCGTGAGCTGCATCAGTCGTTCTTCTCCAGCGACTTCTTTGAGCCAATCAACCTCTCTTGTCGCCCGCCGGTCCATCAGGTTGTAGGCGCGATGGATGGGCTGGTTGTTCTCATCTATCATCACCATCGAGGGCAGGGCTGAAGAGACGCCCATCCCCCGGATTTCAGCCGGGTTCACACGCGATTCGGCAAGGCAGACCTGGATCAGCCGGCAGGCGACCTCCCAGTAGCCCATGGCATCATGTTCCGACCAGCCAGGCTTGTCGTGGAAAAAAGGGTACTCTTCAAAGGCAAAGCCCAGGACATCACCTTCGGGGTTGATGATACAGGCTTTAGCCCCTCCAGTACCATAGTCAAGACCCAGTAAAAAGTCAGCCATATCCTTCTCTCTCCCTGTCCTATATCACTGCGAGCCTGCGAGATTCTTGCCGAATCTCTAGTCTCCCATCAGTTCGCGCGCCACGACCGCCGCTGACCCGGCATCCGGTGCATAACCGTCTGCGCCGACCTCGCCGGCATAAGCCCCGGTCACAGGGGCGCCGCCCACCAGTATCTTGACCTGACTCCGTATACCGGCTTCTTGAAAAGCATCGATCGTGTCCTTCATGGCAACCATCGTTGTCGTGAGCAAGGCCGAGATGCCTATGAGATTGGCCTCATGCTCCTGCGCCGCTGCCACAAACTGTTCGGCCGAGACATCGGTGCCCAGGTCGACCACCTCAAAATTGGCGCCCTCCAGCATCATGCCTACCAGGTTCTTGCCAATGTCGTGCAAATCCCCTGCGACGCTTCCGATCACGGCGGTTCCGGCTTGCACGGCTCCGGACTCGACCAACTGTGGCTTGAGGATCTCCAGGGCCATCTGCATGGTGCGAGCCGAGATCAGCACGTCGGGGATGTAATACTCACCGTCCTTCATGCGGCGGCCGACCTCTTCCATACCCGGCATCAGGGCCTTCCGCAGAACGTCGCTAGCGCTGTAGCCCTCCTCTATGGCCCGAGTGGTCAACTCCCTGATCTGGGGCCCGGTCCCCTGGATCAGATCCTCCTGTATCTCAGTCAGTATGCCGGGCATGTCGTCGTATCCTCCATTTATGTCTGGTACAGAGACCTGACAGGTTTGCCATCGGATGCTCAGCATCTGCCCTGTCAGGTCTATCCATCTGTGCCAATCGGGTAGTCGCGGTACTTGAGTGCGGTCTCAAAAGTCTTGTGGAAACGATCGGGAGTCACGTCTGCTTGAACGTTGTGCGAAGGGAAGAACACATAGCCACCGCCGGGAGCCATGATCTCGATCGTGCGCTTGACGTCCTCCTCGATCTCATCCAAGCTGGCAAAAGGCAGCACCTGCTGAATGTCGATGCCTCCTCCCCAGAAGCAGAGGTCCTTGCCGAACTCTTTCTTCATCTTGGCAATGTCCATGTTGGCTGCGCTTCGCTGGATGGGATTCAGGATATCCACACCGATGTCGATGAAATCGCCGATGACGTCATAGACAGCACCACAGGAATGGTAAAAGACCTTGGCGGCTGTTTTGGAATGGATAAAGTCAAAGATGCGCTTCTGCCGCGGCTTGATGAACTCGCGGTACATGTCCGGCGAGATGTAGAGATTGGTCTGCATGCCCACATCGTCTCCCTGGCACACGACCTGGACATAGTCGCCGACGGCATCGAGAAAACTGTCCCACAACTCGATGTCGGTATCGGTGATTTTGTCCAGCAGGGCTTCGGCGAACTTGGGATCCCAGGCCAGGTCCACGCAGAACTGCTCATAACCCCGCAATACACAGCCGCCCTCAAAGGGGCCCAAAGCCATGATATCGGCTATGACAGCATAGTCCGTGTTCTCGTACAGCGCTTTGGCCTCTTCCCTCAGTCCCTCCACACGCCCCGGATCGTAGGGATCGGGCCAAATCGCCTTGTCCAGGTCCTGTACGGTCTCGCAGTCTGCCAGGGGACGCTCGACCACGTCATAGTAGTAGGATGCCTTTTTCCAGCGAATGTTGAACTCGTCGTAAAAGCTATCGTCGGGCATCTCCCTCGGCTCGAATTCCCACGGACCTTTCATGGCCACAGTGCGAAAGTCTACCTCGTAGCGCTGGTAAAAGTCCTCCTTTGGGTAGACGGTGTCCATCTGTCGATGCGAGGTGGTCGGGTTTGCATCCTCTCCCATCCCCAGGTATCCACGCAAGTTCTGATAGGCAATGCGAGTCGGGGCCGTAACGATGGTCGCACCGCAGTCGATGGGCACCTTGTCGGGCTCTTTGTGGTCAAGCGCCATCATCACCCGATCACGTGAGTTCATGTTTCTTCTCTCCTGGCCACAGTTGCACCTTGGAGTCCTGCGAGTTCCCTGCCCACAGCGCCTCCGGGGTGGGTCTGGCCGAATGCCTCTTGGCTATAGCCCCGTTGCTCCAGCAGGAGGATACAGAGAACGTCGCCCGCTGCCCCATTCACCAGGGAGCTGCCGGTGGCCACCATTCCGTAGGGGTCAACCTCGCCAACGGTTCTCACCTTGAATACTGCATCACACATCTGTGCCAGCGGCGACTCGGGGTTCTCTGTCTGCGCGATCAGCTTGGCTCCCCGAGCGCGGGCAATTTCGGCAAACTGGTTGATCTCGGCGCTGCCGCCGCCCTTGGAAATGAGAACCACGACGTCGTCGGGTGTGACAGCCCCCGAGCCGCCATGCAGTCCATCGGATGCGTTGATGAACAGAGAGGGCGTGCCACTGCAGGACAGGAGATGGGCCAGGCGCTGGGCGATGGCCCGCGACGTGCCGGCCCCGGTCACGAGTACATGTCCCTCGCAGTTGAGCAACAGAGAAAGAACATCCACGAGACTCTCGTCGAACTGCACGGCCAGTGCGCTGACCGCCTCGGCCTCGCGCCGGACGATCTCGCTGGCCCTGCCGATAATCTCTGCCTTTGAAGCCTCGGTCATGTTCTTGGTCTGCCTCAATCTAGTTCTTTTCCGCAAGCAGCGTCTCAGCAGTCGATAGATCGGTGACCAGCACGTTCAGAATTCTGCCATGCAGCGCTGCCCGGATCATTTCATGCTTGGCAGTGCCCCCGGCAATGCCGATAACGCGAGGGATTCTGCGAATCTGCTCGATGGTCAAGCCGATGATTCGCTCGTTGATCTCCAGGTCAATAGGGTTTCCATTCCTGTCCATGTATCGGAGGGCGATGTCGCCAACGGCCCCCAGCTCCTGCAGAAGCTCTAGATCCTCCCTGCTTAGGATGGTGCCCGTACGTAGAACAATGGAATAGGGTGTGGGTGCGCCGAGGCCCACGAGGGCGACGTCGGCTTCTGCGGCGAGCTTGAGCGCGGCAGAGATTTGAGCATCGGATTTGAGGGCTTTGGCCATCCGCCGCGAGGCCACGATCCCTGGCGCCGGCAACAAGCGCAGCCTGGCCCCTAACTTACGGGCCAGATGTTGGGTGAGCTCGGCCGAGTGTTCCAGGGTGTCCACCGGACCCAAACCGCCCAGCAACTGCACCACGGTGACACCGGGCCAGGACCTATAGGGGAGGGCGTTCGCCATGGCCAGGATCGAGGTCCCCCAGGCCGTGGCAATCACTTCGTCGCCCGAGATGCAACGGTTCAGGCACTCGGCAGCCGCAGGCCCGAGTTCTCGTACTACTGTTGGATGGTGCGCGGGATCGCTGACGGGCACTATAACCGCCTCTTGCAAGCCAAACCGGCGCTCCAGTTTGTGCTCGAGGTTGGCCATGCCGTTGGGCGGGGGAAGGAGGGAGATGCTGATGATGGCGTTGTCCCGACCTTTTTGTAAGAGTCGGGAGACCTTGGGGCGGGACAGGCCGAAGCGATTGGCGATCTGTTTCTGAGTCAGACCGTCAACATAGTAGGCTTGGGCGATCCGGTATAGCAGCCGGTGCTGCTCACTACTTACCGCCACGTCATCTCCTGGAGTGACCAAGCGTTCATCCCTGAACATATGTTCACCAGTATATCATAACCTTTCTAGTCTGTCAAGTCGGTGGCTGACTGATCGGTAGATAACCTCTACCCGACATCTCGGTCCAGCAGGGTAGCTGGCCGTATCCTGCAACGAAGCCTCACAAAGCGTCATCGGGCCATGTTCTACCATTGCCGTTTCCGCCGGAAACACGTACCGACAACCTCATGAAGAGCAAGGCCATTGGTCGGCAGGAGAAAATCCCCAACGAATGCGCAGCGCGTGGTGCTTGGTGGTGCCGTTGATGAGAACTGACCCCCCCACCGATGCCCCGACCATGCCAAAGTTGGTTTGCCGTATTGCTCATCTTGGGCAGGCCCATATCCTGGAGGGCCACAGGTGCTGTTCAGATCCAGCTTCTTGTTCGCCTCAAGCGTGCCGAGTATTTGGTACCTTCTTGCCGGCTGGCGCCTTTTGAAGTACAATACACATTGACAGAGCAAAGCCGTTTGCCGGTTGGTGCACACCCCTATGCGGGTTGAATGCACTCTAGACGATCGAACATTGTTGCCTTCTCGAGGCGTACGGAGGTTCATGAAAATGCTAATCACGCACGGCACGCTGGCCACGATGGGGGCGCCCAACCAGGTCATTCCCAACGGCGCCCTGTACATCGAGGATGGGCGCATCGCGGACCTGGGTCCCAGCACCGAGCTGGAGGCCCGCTACCCCAGCGCCCAGCGCCTGGACGCCGGCGGCCGCTTGGTTCTACCGGGACTCATCTGCGCCCACACCCACTTTTACGGCGTCTTTGCCCGGGGCATGGCCCTCCCGGGCGATCCACCCGCCAACTTTACGGAAATCCTGGAAAAACTGTGGTGGCGGCTGGACAAAGGCCTGTGGCCCGACGATGTGCGCTACAGCGCCCTGGTTGGGCTGGTGGATGCCATCCGCCACGGCACCACCACCCTCATCGATCACCATGCCAGCCAGCGCCGCATCGCAGGCAGCCTGGACCAGATCGCTTCCGCGGTAGACCAGGCCGGGGTGCGCGCCTGCCTCTGCTACGAGGTCACCGACCGCGATGGCCGGGAAGCGACGCTGGCCGGCATCCAGGAGAACAGCCGGTTCATCCGGCAAGTCCGGGATCAGCGGCACAAGAGCGGCCGCCTTGCCGCGACCTTTGGCCTCCACGCCTCGCTAACCCTGTCAGACGAGACGCTGGAAGGCTGTGTGGATCTGGCCAGACACTTGGACACCGGCTTCCACCTCCACGTGGCCGAGGATAAGGCTGATGTGCGCGACAGTCTGCGCAAGAGCGCGCTGCGGGTGGTCGAGCGCCTGCAGGAGTTCGGCGTGTTGGGACCTGCCACCCTGGCCGCCCACTGCGTCCACGTCGATCGCATTGAGACCGAGATCCTGCTGGACAGCGGGACGATGGTCGTCCACAACCCTCGCTCCAACATGAATAATGCCGTGGGTACCGCCGACCTGCTCTGGATGCTTCACATTGGCATCCCCGTAGGCCTGGGCAACGACGGCTTTTCCAACAACATGTTCACCGAGATGGCCACCACCTATCTGGTCCACAAGCAGGCCAAGGGTGACCCGCGCACCCTACCTGCCGGCCAGGTGGTCCAGATGGCCTGGAATCACAACGCCCGCATCGCGCAGGCTTACTTTCCGGCCCTGGGCCAGAAGTTCGGTCAGTTGGCCAAGGGCGCGCCAGCCGACGTTATCCTGGTGGACTATGATCCGCCCACGCCGCTCACGAGCGACAACCTGCCCTGGCACATCATCTTTGGCATCGACGGCACCGGTGTGGACACGACCATCGTCGCCGGGCAGGTATTGATGCGCAACCGGGAGCTTCTGACGCTGGATGAAGCAGCGATCATGGCCCGCGCCCGCGAGCTAGCGGGCAAACTCTGGCAAAGAGTCTAAATCTATCCGGGAACGCGCTCAAGGCGATGGCTAGAGCATGTTCAGATGGTTACCAAGGGGACAACGTGACACAGCAGCGAGAACGGATCATCGTTCACAAGAATCGCAGGCGCGCTTTCTGGTCGCTGGCTATCGTCATCCTTATGATACCGGTCAGCGTCCTACTCGTGCTACTTGGGCTGCAGCCAGGCCGGCCGGAGGTGGCCTGGGCCCTGGTGCTCTTTGGTTTGTTCGGAATCGTGGCCTTTGCCGGCAGCGCGATACGAATCATCCACACAGTGCGCTCTCCCTGGCGCCTGGAACTTGGGCCCCAGTGCTTCAGCCTCTACACCCCCGCCTACGATCTTGACATCCCGTGGGACCGCATCGCTGGCATCGCCGTCGACAAAGTGAACGGGAAACCAGGTTGTGTCCTGGTCTTGGAGGGCCTGGCTGGAGTGGCCCAGGGCGCGACCTTTCATCCTGGAAGCAAACGCCGCGACGCGGTCATCGACGCGGCCACGATGCAGGCCCGCATGGAGGATAGCTTTGACAACAACGGATACCACCTGGCCTTCCCTGGCCGGATCCTGGAGCTGAGCCCAGACGAACTGGCCAATTTGTTGGCGAAGGCTCGAAAAGGAGAGTTTTGGCGGGAAGAGGAGAGGCAGCCATGAGAGATTTTTGGTCGCGACTGAGTGGACCGCTCAAGATCGGGCTGGCGATTGGCCTGCTGGGAGCCCTGCTGACGGTCATTGGCCTCGTCAAAGGCGACTTTGCGCCCTTGACGCTCCGCACCTTGCTGCTGGGCATCCTCCTAGGCGGTGGGTCGTGGGGGCTGGTGAGCTGGGCCATCGCATCCGCGGCAGCAGATGCCACCGGATCTGCGGGGGCAGAGGCGACCGGATCTGCGGGGGCAGAGGCGACCGGATCTGCGGGGGCAGAGGCGACCGGATCCGCGGTAGTGGATGCGACCGATCCAGGAGCCGTCGAACCAGGTACTGCTACGATAGGTCCAACACCCATCGCAGACCAGGAACCCGGCTAGACACCAGACCTCCCAAGTCTTTGGACAAACCGCAGGCTTTGCCTGCGGACCTGTCTTGAGCGCGTCCAAAGGACGCAGCCCGCAGAGTTCGCGGCCTCGGAAGTCAGGCTGAGTTTCGGAGGAGAACTCCCCTGTTTCAGGCCAGCGGAGCGTCAGCAATACAAGCTGCAATCCTCTCCTATGATCACAGGAACCTTCACAACCTAATCATCCCTTGATCCTCCACAATCTCTGTCACGCACATCCATAATCCCTCCACATTTGGTTGGTACCCTATGGGCGAAAACCAAAACAGATGGAGGTTCAAATGGACGAGCGTTTCAGAGGTAAAGGTCTTTGGGTTGGCCTGGGGGCAATGGCCATCGTTTTTCTGTGCATCATGCTGTGCGGGATGGGGGCCATGTTTACCGGCCCCCGCAGCCAGGTCTACGTGCAGCCCCCGGTGGCTGAGGAGGGTGGCGCTCCACCTCCACCGCCGGCATTCCATGGCCGCGGGCCCACCAGTCTGGGCCGTTACGGTGGCGTGGGGCCGCTTGGCTTCATCTTTGGCGCCATCGGCGCCCTATTCAAGCTGGCCTTCATGGGCCTGCTCCTGCTGCTGGGCCTGGGCCTGGTGGCGCGGGTCTTTTTTGGACACCGACGCTGGGGACCACCCCCCGGCTGGAAGCCGCCGGAGGGTGAAGACAAGCCCTGCGCAGCCTGGGGGCCCTGGGCCTGGCACCGCCGTCACAAGCATTGGGGACCGCCCCCGTGGTGGGATGCGGGGCCCGAGGCAGACGCTGAGAGCGACGAGCCCGGCGAGCAGTACGGGGTAGAGGAATAGACCGGTAACGGCATCCTGGTGGTGCCCGAATCCGGCGCCGCCAGGATGCTTGGAGGGACGTTCAATGGTCCACGACCAATCTGCTGCCCAGACCAGCCACCAGAAACAAGATTGGCCGGCAGTACTTGACAAGCATCGCGTCCAGTATCTGGTCTTTGACACCCATCGCGACCGCGACCTGTCAGAACTGTTCCGGTCAAACGCCGGCTGGAAGCTGGATTATGAGGACAGAGGTACCGTACTCTTTGCGCGCAGCATGGCTGCGCACGAGTGAGAAAGACTTCCAAAGTCTCCATGCGAGCTTGTTCGCGCGGCTTCGGAGGCCTGACTGGCCTCTGCAGAAGGCCCAGACTGGATCGACGCTGCATTTTTGCCAGCGTCTTGCGACATAGGAGTTGTGTGCGACATGAGTAGGAATGGAAGAATGTCCAATACGGCCTTCAAGGGCCTGGCTCTGTGGTTGAAGCTGAGGGAGTGGTCTTTGGGCGCACAGCAGAGGCTGGGGCACGCCGGGGTGGGCCCAGGCCAGGTTGTCCTCGACTATGGCTGCGGGATCGGCAGCTACACCATCCCAGCGGCCCGCATCGTGAACTCCGACGGCAAGGTCTACGCTCTGGACATCCACCCGCTGGCCATAGAAAGCGTAGAGCGCAGGGCCAAGAAGGAGCGCCTGACCAACGTCAGGACGATCTGCTCCGGACTGGACACTGGCCTGGCCGATAGCAGCATCGACACCGTGCTCCTGTACGACGTGCTCCACTCAGTGCCCGACCAGCCAGCGCTGCTGCAGGAGCTGCAGCGGGTGTTGAAACCTGGCGGCCGGCTCTCGATCCTGCCGGACCACATGACTGGCGACGAGCTTCTGGCGATGGTGAAGGGTGAAAACCAGTTCGACCTGCAGGCGCAACATGGGGAAGTCTTTGAGTTTGTTCGGGGTGCCACAAAGGGTCAGTAGAGAGCAGCCATGGCCGTGACCATTCTGGTAGTGGACGACGAGGCCCGCATCGTCAAACTGGTACGCGACTATTTGGAGCGCGCCGGCTTCCACGTGCTGGCCGCCCACGATGGCGAGACAGCACTGCGGGTAGTCCACCGGGACCAGCCCGACCTCATCGTCCTCGACCTGATGTTGCCCGGCGTCGACGGCCTGGACGTCTGCCGCCGCCTGCGCCAGGAGAGCGGTGTGCCTATCATCATGCTCACCGCCCGCGTGGAGGAGGCCGACCGGATCGTCGGCCTGGAACTGGGAGCGGATGATTATGTCACTAAGCCCTTCAGCCCCCGGGAGCTGGTGGCTCGCGTCCGGGCCACACTACGGCGCGCCAGCGGCCAAGTGGGACCGGCTACCATGCTCCGTGCTGGCGAGGTGGAATTGGATACCGCCGCACTAACCGCGACCGTCGCCGGCCAGCCGGTGGACCTGACCCCAACCGAGTTCCAGGTCCTGGCAGCCCTGGCCCGCCAGCCAGGGCGCGTATTCAGCCGGGAGCAACTGCTGGAGGCTGTCCACGGCGTGGCCTTTGACGGCTATGACCGGAGCGTCGATTCCCACGTCAAGAACCTGCGGCGCAAGATCGAGCCCGACCCCCGCCAGCCCCGTTACATCCAGACCGTCTATGGCCTGGGCTATCGCTTCGTGGATCGTTGAGGGGGGCCATGCGCAAGAAAAAGGACTGGCACCGCCACCGCCCGCCCTGGTGGGATGAGGAGTACTGGAAAAGACAGACCGCAGGACACTCCCACGGGCCGGCCTGGTGGCACAAAGAGCATCGGCAGGAAGGGGAGGAGGGGCCGCCCCTGCCCCCCTGGTTGAAACACAGGCGGAGCAATCGCGAGTGGCGTCACGGAGACAAGGCCCTCTTTGCCCGCTTTGCCATCGCCTTTGGCCTCCTTGTGCTGTTGGGTTGCGGCGCGCTGCTTGCATTCGTCGCAGGGCTTCTGTTCCTGGTCCGCCAGCCCCCCGGCGCCGATCCACAACCCCTTCGTCTCCTTTTCCTGCTGGTGGCGGCCTTTATCCTTCTTGTCATCGCCTTCCGGCTGGTGGGCCGCTTCGTCTCCCGGCGGATGACCGGACCGCTGAGTGAGACGATGCAGGCTGCCGACGCCATCGCCGGTGGGGATCTATCGGCCCGGGTATCGGTGGAACGAAGCGGCGAGTTTCGCAGCTTTGCCCACTCTTTCAACCGCATGGCCGGGGCCCTGGATACCGCCGACCGGCAGCGCCGCGAGCTACTGGCGGACGTGGCCCACGAGCTGCGTACGCCACTGACCGTCATCCAGGGAAACTTGGAGGGCTTGCGAGACGGCGTCTATGAACCCACGCCCGAGCACCTGGACCTGGTGCTAGACGAGACCCACAGGCTCAGCCGCCTGGTGGACGACCTGCGCCTCATGACCCTGGCCGAAGCCGGCCAGCTCCCCCTGGACCTGCAGACGCTGGACGTGCCACAGCTACTGGCTGATGTGCGCGACGCCTTTGCCTGCCAGGCAAGCGAGGCCGGGGTGGCCCTGGTTACCGATGTCCCGGCGTCGCTGCCGCTCCTCGTCGCCGACTCCCAGCGCATGGGGCAGGTACTGGGCAACTTGGTGGGCAACGCCCTGCGCCATACACCGCCCGGCGGCACCGTGACCCTGGGCGCTGCGCTGGCGTCCGAGGACGCGCTGCGCTTGTGGGTGGCCGACACCGGGGAGGGCGTCCCTCTCGAGGACGTGTCCCGCATCTTTGAGCGCTTCTGGCGCGGCGATCCGGCGCGCAGCCACGAGGCAGGAGCGGGTATGGGCCTGGGCCTGGCCATCGCCAAGAGCCTGGTCAATGCCCACGGCGGCCGCATCTGGGCCGAGAGCGAGGTGGGCCGGGGTACGATCGTCTCTTGCCTCCTACCATTGCAAGTTCCCGCCGCGGAACCTCAACTGGCACACTGATCGCTGACTACACCCCACCTGATATGAACCGATCTGCTGCACACAGCGTGCAGTCTGGCAACCACATCGAAGGCCAGTCACAGCGCCGGGCCGAGCCCGCAGTTCAGCGGGTGCACCTCCTGGAGGGGGGCTCTCCAGACCGGATTCCGTACTGCCAGTGAGCCGGATAATGGCCGTGCGATCCGCTGGCAGGTCCGAGAAAACACCCGTCCCGGTCGAAGCCAGCGCCACCGCGCCACAGACCATGCCCTCAGTCGTGTTGATGGTCACCAGCTCGACCTGGAGCACGAAAGCCAGGATCTACCGCCACAACGACCTTGTCCCCGCCCCAGGACAATAGACAGCTCTAGCGCCCCTGCCGCCGTCCGCCTGGCCCATGTTTGACTTTTCCCCAATTCATGGTATAATCGCCTTCGTGTTTGGCCAGAGGAAGCGATTCGATTTTCTTCTGGGTTGTTTTGGCGGCTTCAATGGCACAAGTGTTTCAGGATCTCCCGCACAACATACGAGGGAGAACCCATCCTTTTCTTACCGGCGCCATAGCTTTATCGATCTCAGGGCGAAAGGATCGTAGACACGAGCTTATGGTCTTTGTGCAGGAGCAAACCGTGAAGCGAGCGCGCTGGATGCTGGCGTTGCTCGCTTTGATTGTGCTGTTGGGTAGTGGTTGGGGAGTGGTCCAAGCCGCACCACCAGCACCCCAAACGCCGCCCAATTCGATTTTGCCTGCGCAGCAATCTGCCTTAATGCCAGAGGCAATCCCATCCTCTCCAACACAGATCCTGGGACTACCGCCTCTGAAAGCCGTCTTGGTGGTGGGTCCACTTGATGAGGATGGCCCCCTAACGACTCGTGAAAAGGCCAATATGAACACGGTCGCGGAGGAACTCGAGGCCCATGGCGTGACCGTCCACAAGTTCTACACGCCCAACAACGACTGGACCCAGATCAAAGCGGCGGCTCGCGGGGCGCACTTTTTCCTGTATCGGGGCCATGGGGTCTACCGGCCTCCCATGCCCTATCCCACTGTGGGAGGCCTCTACCTGAAGGATGGTTTTATCCTGCCTGATACCATCCGAAATGACATGGCGCTTGCTCCTGGCGCTATCGTGATGTTGTACGGTTGTTTCAGCGCGGGTACGTCAGCTCTGGACGAGGGGGAGATCAGTAGCCAGGAAGCCAGCCGCCGCGTCAGCCAGTATTCCGCTCCCTTTATAGATGTAGGTGCAGCAGGTTACTATGCCAACTGGTACGATGACGCCTTCCAGCAACTCGTGCGTTCTCTCTTCCAAGGCATGACGCTGGGGCAAGCCTACGAGTCCTTCTACGACTTTGACGAGGCCACGGTCGAGCGACATCCCTACCCGGATCAGCCAGGATTGAGCATGTGGCTGGACAAAGACCACTGGTGGGAAGCTTGGCAGTACAACTATGCCTTTGTTGGCCAGCCCGACCAAACACTGCAAAGTCTGTTTGGACTACCAGAGATGGAGGTGAAGCCATCGGGAATCGTGCACATGGCGGACCCTACATCGTCACCTCAGACCTTCAAGCTGAACGTCGGTAACACGGGCCCGGGGGAATTTTCCTGGACAGCCATGCTGGCACCCAAAGCTCGGTGGCTAGACGCGAAGACCTTGAGCGGCACCAGTGGACAAGATCTGAGCATCGTCGTCGATCCAACCGGGAAGAAACCGGGCACGTATCAGATCGATATCCGAATTGTGGCCGGTGAACCCAGCGTTCAAAATGGAGACCAGACCGTCTCTATTACTCTATACATCAGGAAAGAGCTTCACAGAACCTACCTGCCCACGATCCGTAGCTCAGCCCCGTAGGGACCAGGGCGCTGGAAAGCACAGCGCTGCCCTTTTTGGTATCACTTGTCAAGAAGCTTGCAGTCCCCAGTTTCCGAACCGGGCTTGAGCACTTCCGGATAGGTATCAAGTGCTACGCTGCCAACCGGCCAGCTGCCATGGAGCCTTTTTCCGTCAGCGCCCAAAGGCGCCCTGGGCCTGTTATCGAGCAACTACCCATCGAGCAACCAGTACAGTGCCCTCCACAGCCAACGTTCACGGAGCGCAGGTATCCGAGCCGCGCCAGATCTTCCAACAGCGCCTCCAGAAACGGCTGAGAGACACCGAGTTGCTCCGTCAGATCCTCGTAGCTGTGGATCCCACCGCTGGCCACAAGCTGCAACAGTTGCTCAAGCATGCTCAGATCAGGCTCATCACATAGTAGACGGCAATGCCAGCCGACAGGGATATGACCATCAGCAGACCCACGCTGAAGGCCGTCCAGGCCCAACTCTTGGTCTCCTGTTTGATGGCCGCGACCGTGGCCACGCAGGGGATAAAGAGCATCTGCACCACCAGAAAGGCCATCGCCGCGGCCGGGGTCAAGGCCCCGGCCAGCGCGGTATCCAACCCGGCGGCATCCTCGCCTGAACCGAAGAGGATGCCCATAGTGGCGATCGCGTTCTCCTTGGCCACAAAGCTGGCCAACAGGGTCACCATCATGCGCCAGTCCAGCCCCATCAGTCCTCCCAGCGGGGCCAATGCCTTACCCGCGCTGGCCAGGTAGCTTGTCTCGATCTGGCCATGGGGCAGGGTTGACAGCGCCCAGACGACGACCGAAAAGATCAGGATCAGCGACCCGGCCTTTTTCAGGAATTCACTACTATTTTGCCAGACCTGGATGCCAATGCTCCGGGGATTGGGGCGGTGGTAGAGGGGCAGTTCCATGATGAACGCTGCCCGCTCGCCCTTTAGAACCCAGCGGTTGATCAACACGCCCACCACCGCCAACACGAACAGAGACATGGCGACCAGGCCCCAAGCCACCAGGGTAGCCGCGCCCCCGAAAAAGATGGGGGCGATCAACACGATGACCGCCATCCGTGCGGCGCAGGGCACCAGCGGCGCAAGCAGGATCGTCAGGAGCCGTGCCCGGCGCGAGTCGATAATGCGCGCGCCCATCACCGCCGGCACATTGCAGCCAAATCCCAGGAAAAGGGGCAAAAAGCTCTTGCCATGGAGCCCCATCAGGTGCATAAAGCGGTCCATCACATAGGCGGCGCGGGCCATGTAGCCCATATCCTCCAACAGGGCCAGAACAGCGAAAAAGATGACCAGGATGGGAAGAAAGGTGATCACCGTCCCAGCCCCGCCTATGATGCCATCCACCACCAATCCACTGAGCCAGGCGGGCGCTCCTGCCAGCAAACTGGCAGCGACATCAGCCAGGGTACCGACCACGTAGGTCTCCAGAATCGCCTGCAAGGGCGTGCCGATGGTAAAGGTCAACCAGAACACCACGCCCAGGATAGAGGCCAGGATGGCCAGTCCCCACAGCGGGTGGGTCGCCCAGCGGTCCAAGCGTTCGGTGAGGGTAATCTGGCCAACGCGGGGCCGCGTCACGGCCGCCCGGATCATGCGCGCCACCCAGTCATAGCGCCCGCTGGCCACTGCCAGTACAGCGTCCTCGTGGTCCATCAAGATCTCATGAACCAGATCCCACTGCTCTGCCGGCAGCGACTCGTCGCGCATCATGGCCGTGATCTCGGCGTCGCCCTCCAACAGCTTGAGAGCCACCCAATCAGCGGGATAGGGAGCCGGCACCCAGTCGGTTACCAGCACCTGAATCTGGTCCAGCACCCCGCGATGGTCATCGCGGATCTCTGGCAGATTGGGCTGGTAGGGGACCTCGCCCCGGGCCACCTGGTCCACGGTTTCAACCAGCTCCCGCAGCCCTCTGTTCTTGGCCGCAACCATGGGTACCACGGGCACCCCCAATGCCGCTTCCAGGACCTGGGGTTCGATCTTCATCCCCTCGTCAGCGGCAACATCTACCATATTCAGCCCTACCACCACATGCGTGGACAGGGGCAACAGCTCAGCCACCAAGTACAGGTTCCGCTCCAGCGACGCTGCGTTGACGAGAGCTATCACCACATCGGGCCGCTCTTTGATGATGAAATCGCGGGCAATGACCTCCTCCGCCGAGTTGGCGGTCATGCTGTAGGTGCCCGGCAGATCCACCAGATGGATGGTCGTGCCGTTGAAATGAAAGCTGCCTGTCTTTTGCTCGACCGTCTTGCCCGGCCAGTTGCCTACGTGCTGGCTCAGCCCCGTCAGAAGGTTGAACACGGTGGACTTGCCCACGTTGGGCTGGCCAGCAAGCGCCACGGTCAGCGTCGCCTCTCCATTGAGCACAACCTCCATCCGTTGGGCTACATCCCTGAACCGTTCAGCCTCGACGGCCATCATCCCCTCTTGCCAGCCGTTCGACGAGGATCTTTTTGGCTTCACCGCGCCCCAGTGCTACCCGCGTATCGCGCACACTGACGATGATGGGCCCGTGCCCATAGTTCTGGATCACCCGCAGGTGGGCGCCGGGTGTGAAGCCCAAGGATGCCAGGCGGCTCAAAAAGCCATGGCCCCCTTGCATCTTGCGTATCTGTGCCGCTTCTCCGGTCGGTACGGCGCTAAGGCTCTCGCCATCTGTAGTCATCGTCTTTGATTCCATGCTCTCGTATTTTCCTGTGGGAGACATAGGTTCCGCAACTCCTGCACCATCTTGACCCCAACAGCCGCATCGGCAACTGCGTCGCAGCCAAAGGCCACCTTGATCAAAAGAGAAACCCGACCCCAGGCCCTTTCAGGAGCTGCTCTCAGAGCAGCTGGTCGGCCCCGTTCCGCCTGCGCTGACGGCAGTCGACGCAATAGCCAGCCAGTTCCACTTGCGTGCTGGCAATCTCAAATCCATAGGCCTCACTGGCTGCCACGGCGGCCTCAGAAAAGACAACGCTGTCTACTTCGATCACCCGCCCGCAGGCCAGGCACACCAAGTGAGAGTGCTCGTCCTTGCTGTCCAACTCGTAGTGGTGGTGCTCCTCGTCCAAATGCAGCTCGTGCACCACGCCGGCTTCTTTGAGAACACTCAAGGTCCGGTAAACGGTGGAAAGGCTAAGGCTCGCATCCTGGCGCCGGCTACGTTCGTAGATATCGTAGGCATCCAGATGCCCAGAATTTGGGTGCCCGGCATCTGGATTCCCACTCGCCTGGGCCAAGATGGTCAGCACCAGCTTGCGCTGGGGCGTGATTCGTTTGCCTGCCGCTCTCAAGCGGCGCTCACCTACAACCACCAGATCGTCCATCGACTTCCCGGCCTCGACACCGCCGCAATTGGCCTGCAAAGTTCATGATGCAAATGCGAATCATTTGCAACTCTAGGCACCACTATACATCAAGTCACCTCGGGTGTCAAATCTCCGGTCTCTGGGACTGCTTCCAGACCTTGAGCAGCATGTCAATCCGCCTGGAGAACCGGATGGGCAAATGAGCCCAAGTAGTGTATACTAGTTCCGCAGGACAAACCCGATCCTTCGTTCCAAATGAGCGCCCTTGAGCACAATGAGAGGAGAGTCGCAAAATATGAGAACAAAAACGATCTTGTGCTACGGCGACTCGAATACGTGGGGCTATGATCCAGCCACGGAGGATCGCTATGCCTGGGACGAGCGCTGGCCCGGTGTGCTCAGGCAGGAACTGGGCAAAGACTACCTGGTCCTCGAGGAGGGCTTGAACGGACGAACTACGGTGTGGGACGATCCCATCGAAGGTTACAAGAACGGCAGGGAATATCTCATCCCCTGCCTGGAAACACACAAGCCCCTCGACCTGGTCATCATCATGCTCGGGACCAACGACTTGAAGGCGCGGTTCTCCCTGCCAGCCTGTGACGTCGCTGCCGGAGCGGGCGTCCTGGTCGACATCGTCCTGAAGAGCGAGACGGGCCGTGGTGGCAGTGCGCCGGCAGTACTGCTCATTGCGCCGCCACCCCTTGGCGAACTGTCCGATTTTTCCGAGATGTTCGAGGGAGGCTCGCCCAAATCCCAGGGGTTCTCCAAGCACTACCGGCTGGTGGCGGATGAGCACGGATGCGAGTTCTTTGATGCCGCCGAAGCCATTGTCTGCAGCGACCTCGACGGGATCCATCTCGAGCTGGACGAACACCGCAAGTTAGGGCAGGTGGTTGCCAGTTTTGCTCGGCAGATCCTGGAAACGTAGCCACTACTTTGGGAGGAGCGTGTTCATGGCGAACATCATAGTCGTGGGAAGCTTGAACATGGACCTTGTGATCAAGACAGATCGGATGCCCTTGCCTGGGGAGACGATACCGGGCCATGACTTCCAAACCATCCCCGGTGGCAAAGGGGCCAACCAGGCAGTAGCAGCCGCCAGGCTGGGTAGTCGGGTGGTGATGGCCGGACGGGTAGGCGATGATGATTTTGGGCCAGCCCTGGTTAAGAACCTGCGACATCAAAGGGTGGATGCCAGCCCCGTTCGGGTTGACGGCGGGGCGGCGACCGGCATCGCCCTGATCATCGTCGACCAGACAGGAGAAAACAGCATCGTCGTGGCAGGCGGCGCCAACCTGCGCGTGAGTACACAGGACATCGACGCCCTTGCTGGGCTGTGGTCCGAGGCAGAACTGCTGCTCTTGCAGTTTGAGGTGCCCCTGGAGACGGTCGCGCATGCGATGACGAGGGCCGCCCACCACGGGGTGAAGGTCATCCTGAACCCTGCCCCCGCGCGTGCTGTATCGCCACAACTCCTGTCTCAGGTGGACTATTTGGTGCCCAACGAGATTGAGGCTTCCATGTTGGCTGGAGTTAAAGTCAGGGATCTAGCTTCGGCCGAGAGGGCTGCACGGAAACTGCTGGGCTACGGCGTGCCGGTGGTCATTGTCACTCTGGGTGAGAAGGGAGCCCTGGTGGTGACCGGGGAGCAAGCCTTTCACGTGCCCGCCCGACAGGTTGACGCCGTGGACACCACCGCAGCCGGCGATGCCTTCATCGGCGGGTTAGCCGTGGCCCTCGTCCAGGGCTTTCCCCTGAAGGAGGCCGTCCGCTACGCGACCTGTGCAGGTACGCTGGCGGCAACCAAATTCGGCGCCCAGACCTCCTTGCCCTCGGCAGAGGAGGTGACGGCCTTCTACGAGGAGGGCAATCCCGCGTAGAATCAGGACACAGAACCACTCCGGTAGGACTCCCGGCAACCTACTGGCTTAGCTGCTCGAGGATCGATCCGGCCCAGACCCTCACCCGCTCGACCTCGCCGTCGTACAGAGGGCCTTCTCTCTCTACAACATGAAAGGTCTCCGGAGGGAGAATGCGCTTGCCCCCAGGCTGGCGGAGCCTCTTGTCCAGCTTGCGCGCTGCAGTGAAACGGGCCAGCCAGGACGACATCTTGTACGAGGTGTCAAAGGTGACCGGTCATCCCTTTTCTAGCACAACGGGAACAGGCTGTGAAGTTGGCAGAGAGAAGTCAAGTCAAGTCAGGACGGTCGAGTGTGCGCTAGCGGCTGATCATCAGCCCCGGCTGGCAGGTCCGGCAAAAGTTCGTTGTGCGGCGCGACCGGGTTACCTTGCTGATGTCGCTGGCGCAGCGGGGGCAGGGTTGGCCAGCCCTGCCGTGCACTGACAGGAAATCGCGCACCTCGACATCGATGGCCTCGCCCACCCGCTCGCGGAGTATGTCTATGGCTTCGGCCAGCACAGTGCGCATCGCCCCGTGGAGCCGTGCCACCTCTTCGTCGCTAAGGGTAGGTCGCCGGCGAAAGGGGTAGATCCCGGCCCACCAGCAGATCTCGTCAGCATAGGCATTGCCGATACCGGCCACAAATGTCTGGTTGGTGAGTACCCCCTTGATCTCGCCCCGGTGGCGGCGCAGCCGCTCCCGAAAGAGATCCAAGCTCAACTCGGGATCGTTGGCATCCGGACCCAGGGTGGCAAAGGTGGGGATCTGGTCCAGGTCGGAGGTCAGGTAGATCTTGCCCATGTCCTTGGCGTCGTGGTAGCGCAGCTCGCAGCCGCCGGCCAGGCGGAGTACCAGGGCGTCGCGCTTCCGGTGGCGGCCGAGGGGTTTGCCGTAGCGGAGGCGCCCGGCCAGCATGGGATTAATGACCATGCTGGTCCCATCGTCCAGAGGCAGCAGGAGGAATTTGCCCCGGCGCCTGGCGCCGGTGAACCGGCGTCCCTTCAGGTACTCTGCGGCATCGCCACCTAGCAGATTGCGCACCAACAGGGGACGGCGCACATCCGCTACCTCAATGGCCACATCACTGATTCGTGGCGCCAGGTACTGGCGGACGACCTCCAGGTCAGGCAACTCGGGCATATCTCACCACCGTGCTCCTTGATTCCAAGAACACGATAGCACAACACACCGCCGCCGTCAAGCCGGCAACCGTTGTCCATCCACGGCGTTCGATCCCCTACCCTTGAAGCACGGCGTTCAGGGCATCCACCAAGAAAACGACATCCTCTTCCTGCGTACGGTAGCTGGTGGTGCACGCGCGTAGGGCAGGCACCTCCCCCTTTTCGACGAGCCAGGCCAGGCTAGCTTGCATAGCGGCTCTGCTCCACCTGTCGCCGGCTGGCCTCCCAGCCCAACAGGGCCTTCTTGCGCGTTGCCCCCCATTGGTAACCATGGATCTTGCCCGTACTGCTGATCACCCGGTGGCAGGGTATCAGGTAGCCGATGGGATTGTGGGCAATGGCACTGGCCACAGCACGGGAGGCACTAGGTTTACCCAGGTAGGTGGCCACAGTCCCATAGCTCGCCAGCCCACCGCGGGGAATATTCAGCAGCGCCTGCCAGACGTTTACCTGGAAGTTGGTGCCCTTGAGCAAGAGGTGAAACGGGCGCGATTGGTCCGCAGGAACGGGTGCAAAAACGCGATCGACCAGTGGTTGGGTCTCATCCGGTTTTTCGGCGAACCTGGCCTGGGGCCAGCGATCGTGCAGTGCTTGCAGGACAAGCGCTGAATCATGGTGCTCGACAAACTGCAGGCCACAGATGCCGCGCTGGGTCGTGGCTACCAGGCACGTGCCAAAGGGCGAGTCGTGAAAACCGTAGGTGATATCCAGACCTGACCCCTGCTGCCTGTACTCGCCGGGGGTGACCGCCTCAAAGCTGACGAACAGATCGTGCAGGCGGCTGGGGCTGGACAGCCCTGCATCGAGGGCGGCATCCAGAACACTCTGTGATTCCTGCAGCCTTTGTTTGGCGTACTCGATGGTGAGGTACTGCAGGAACTGGGTCGGGCTGATGCCTGCCCAGCGCTTGAACAGGCGCTGAAAGTGGTACTTGCTGAGATGCACGCTGCTGGCGATCTCGTCCAGGCTGGGCTGCGTGTGGTAGTTGGCCTCCAAGAACCGGATCGCCTGTTCGATGCGTTGATAGTCGTTGGCTTGCTGTGAGTATTGTTCGTTCATCATGCCGCCAGTTTATCAGATCGTGGGGCAGATATCCACCCAGATCTTGCTCTGTCCTGGCCCGCCGTGCATCGAGGAAGAACTGAAGGCAACCCAGCACGCGCAAAAAAACCGAGGGCCCACAAAGAGCCCCCGATTACACTTCCGGTCAGATCACACTCCGGACGCACACTTCATGTCTCACGTATCACGCAACACAGCTCACTTCCACTTGATAGTGCAGCCCACCGGCGCCGTTTCCGCCAACGGCGGCTCCTGGCCGGCCAGCACCGCGTCCAGCGCGTCGCGCAGGTAAGGCACTGTAGCCTGGGTCTCGTCATAGTTGTCATCGGGTGCACCATGATAGCACAGCTTGAGATCGGCGTCGAATATAAACACCTCGGGCGTGCGCTCAGCACCGTAGGCGGTGGCTATCTCCTGCGCCTCGTCGTGCAGGTACGGGTAAGGCAGATCGTACTCTTGCGCGAATTTCTGCATCCCCTCAAAATCGTCGACCGGGTACTTGTTCGGGTCGTTGGCGTTGATGCCAGCAAAAGCCACACTCTGGCCGGCATAGTCCCTGGCAGCAGAGAGCAACCGGTCCATCCAGCCCAACACATAGGGACAGTGGTTGCAGGTGAACACCACCACCGTTGCTTTCTTGCCTGCGCTGATATCGGCCAGCGAA
>Ga0209013_10000929_pt1 | contig 26861 bp, 21 predicted proteins | sample Cruoilmetagenom2_FD_187291 | JGI IMG/M metagenome (GOLD analysis project Ga0209013, IMG submission 187291) | Oil polluted marine microbial communities from Coal Oil Point, Santa Barbara, California, USA - Sample 2 (SPAdes) (version 2) | ecosystem: Environmental > Aquatic > Marine > Oil seeps ...
AAGCGCTGGAGCCATAACTGCGAGGCGCATGCTTCTCTCGCTAACCTCGTCTGTAAGCGATTCCATGCCTGCGGCGATAGAGTCGCCTGGGCAGCATTATCTTGAAGAGATTGTCTAATTCGGTTTTGCATTGTCGATAATGCGGTCAGCTCTTTCCGACAAAAAGCACATTTGGCGAGGTGAGCCTTTATCAATATCCGCTCAGAAGGGGTGACTTCGCTGTCCAAATAGGCGACGAGTAGATTTTTCACTTCTCGACATTTCATTTTTGTGTCTCCTTTAGATGCAAAGGCTCTTGAGGTTGGGGCATCTTCCGCCGCTGCGTCTCCGGTCCTTTGCGTAGGCTTTTATGAGCTGCACTTAGCCGTGTTTTGACCGTGCCTAGCGCGATATCCAGGACTTGGGCTATCTCAGCGTATGGAAGGTCCCAGTAGTACCGCATAATCACAACTACCCGCAGCTTGTCACTCAGTTGATCCAATGCCTGTTGGACTGTCTCATCTTTCATTAACTGTCTTTCAGGGGATAGCGAATGGTCTGGCAATGACGATGAGGGAATCTCATCCAATGAGATGGTTAAAAACTTACGCTTTCGTAGCCTATTAAGACAATGGTTAACTGTGATGCGGTATAGCCAAGTTGTGAAGGCTCCTTTCGAGGGCTGAAAGGTATACAACGATTTGTGCACCCTGATGAATATTTCTTGGAGTGCATCTTCAGCCTGATTTGTATTTCCCAGTATTAGGTAAGCTGTCCGAAAGACCAGATTCTTGTACTTATGAAAGAGAGCAAAAAAGGCATCTTTGTCTCCTGTCTGGCTTTGTTGTATCAAGTCCATTCGTTATCTCCATCGAATTTTCCATTCTATTAAACTATACACCACACATTAGCTAAAAGTTCGGTGATACAATTTAAGCCGCTGAATTCAGTCATCAGCGGTTTAGAGATTGGTTTCGCAAAATCGGAAACAAATCTTACAGATATGAAAAAATTGTTATTCCACCAGATAGATTATTACATTCTCATAAGCATGATTGCGCTCGTGAACTGCGTGCCACGGCAGAACCATATCGAAGCTGATAAAAGCCTTATAAATGGCGAACCCCATCAGGCGCCTTGCTGGCACACAACACCATTCTTATGGCAGACTGGAGCCAAGTGTCCAGGTTGACACTCTCTATTACTCCGTCCCAGCAAGATTCGTTGGCCAAGCAGACGATCATAAGAATTGGCCTTGTTGGGAAGGATTCGCTGAGTAGCAGTTATGGCAGCCTAACCAACGCTGCACCTGACCCTTCGATACGCACATTCGCTACGCTCAGGGCTACTCAGGACAGGTGAGCTCATCCGTTATGTGGCTTTAAAAACCTTTATCTACAAGGTCTATATCATGGGAAAGAAACTAAGCCCTAAAGATAACGAGCTTTACAAGAGAGTTGATGAAGTTCTTCATTATATTTGGGATCCCGTTGGTGTATTTGATCAGCCCTATGCCAGGGATGAATATTATTCATACACAGCAACCATCTATTCACTACTTAAAGAAAATAAGGATAGTCAGGAAATTGAGGATAAGTTGTTTCAAATCGGCCAGGGACAATTGGGATTATCCGTTTCAAAAGATAAAATTAAAAGAATTGTTGAACTATTAATTACTTACCGAAACATAATTTTTAACCCCCGCTTCACCTGACCGCCGGTTAAGGGTGGAGAAATGGCCCCGGGGGATCGTCAAGGAAGACCCGGCGCCAGGTAAGCTCATCCGTTGGCATTGCGTAAACAGAAACCTTGCCCTTACTCTATGTTTGCGATAACTAATCTTAACTCAACCAGAACAACAATATTATTCTAATCTAATACAGAGAAAATGATTTTCCAAAGTGGGTAATTTTGCACATCCCCTTATGAAGTAATGAGGTCTCTATTAACATAGATAGAAATATGTCCAACAGAGTATGATGTATTTCAGGACAAAGCTCCCCTTCTGATTAATAATATTTAAGATAATCTATGAAGTTTTCATGGAACGAATCAATCCATGCCTCAATAAATGCCCTATTTTCAAACAATGGGTATAAATCCAGCGCAAGATCTCGATGCTTGATCGCCTTCACTTTTATTCGCAGCTCATTCCAAGCTTCAATTAATGTATATGGACGAGCACCATCTTTAGCCAGCTTGTCTTCTAAGGGCTGTGTTCGCTGCTGCATAAACCAAAGCAGGTCGTAAAAATCACGGCCTTTGATTATTGTGGAGGTATCCCCTTTCTGAAAGCTTCGTTCCAGGCAAGCCAGCATTTTCCCAGCCATCATTGTATCCTTAGAAAAGTGGGAGGCTACAAAGCTCCTTCCCTGGTAGATCACAGGAGTATGTTTCACTTCTGCCACTTGATGATGCAGACTGATCTCTAGCTTTAAGTGCAGCTTCTCATCACGATGAGGTGTAAGCTCTAGATCATATAAAAGAGGGAATTTCATCGTAATCCGCAGGATCCCCTTATCCTTCGTCTGTTCATTTAGAGATACTTCCCGATAATCCAAGTGACTCCTAAAATATCCTAACAAATCTGGGGCAAGTTGATTAAGGTCAACATCTTCACTGTTATCCAGGTCGATATCTTCCGATAACCGGTTGAGGTCATAAAGGACATAGAGACAGGTACCGCCATAAAAATTCAATTCCCGATACAAACGGTGATTGTAAATATAGTCCAAAACATAGCCTTGTAAGGCTGTCTTCAGGAGAATTCGACGAGTTTCATTTGACAGCAGGGGGTCGCTATCTTCTAGTGTGCGGCGCAGCTCCTGGACTAAGGTCGCCATACGTTCCTCCTTAAGTTCTCAAAAACGTACTCCATTTTGGGAGAATCGCTCTCTAGAATATACCCGGCAAACTTCTCTTTATCGTCGGGTGAGAAATCATCAATATTCAACCGGAGATTCTCTGTAAGATTTGTCTGTGCCCCGCGATATTTTCTCGGAAGTGGATAAAAATAAAATAAATCAAAAAGCGCCCTTGCTTTGGAGGCTATGTAATAGCTCACGCCATGGTACTCATGATGAGAAAAACCCTTGTACAATTCTGGTTTGATATGATGGTACTCATAGATCCCCAGTTGATTTTCAATAGTACGGGTATTCTTCTGGGTTACCCCTGTAACGGCATAAGTCACCTCTGTCAGGATCCCATGTCGCTGGAGAACATAATGTAGAGAGAGATATGACTGCGGTAAAATAATTGCGCTTACTGCGGGATTAAATTCAGTTTCATTATGGTGCAACAAGTAAAACTTTTGAGTCATATATACCCCCCTTTTCAACCGCAGGATGTGTCCTTCTTTCGTCCAACGAGATAATAATTCCCGCACCCGCTGACTGTCATCCTCCCCCACCCCAAGGACCTGCTTAAAGGCCTGGATCGTAAAATATGGCAGGGATTCTAAGGGGATTAACTGATCTCTTTTCGTCATGGCAAATGCACTTTATATTGGTTAATATGTATTGTGTCCACATTATCCGATATGTGTTGCGTATTGTCAATGTCTATTTCACGAAATACGAGTGTTGGAGCTGGAAATCAACCTCGAACTGGGAGGTAAATGGACTCAAAGGCCCGTAAATGGGAATAAACGCAAGTATTACAAAGGGCGAAAAAGAGCCGTAATAAGAGTTAAAAATGAACCAAAACGACAGCAAATTCTCTTCAGAAATCTTACCTTTCCCAAGCTTTGACCTGGGGAATTTTGTGGTCCGGACCATCCAGAATGACCCCACACTACAGCCTTCTACAAAGCACCAGTACATCAAAGCCATCGAGAACTACCTGGCCACCGATGAAAGCCTAACTGACCCACAAGCCCTGACCGAATACGCGCTCACCGTGGGTAACTCCACGCGATCCTTCCTGGCCGCAGCCGTGACCCGGCTGGCCCAGGAGCTGGAGCAGCTAGCCAAGGGAAGCGCTATACCAGACAATATCGCTGTCATTCAGGCTGCTGTTTTCCAGACCCAGGCCCTGCAGAACGCCATCAAAACCCGGCAGGCAAAAGGCGAAAAAGCCCATGCCTGGCTGAATTATCATGAAGCGGAACAGCTGCTGGAAGCCTGCAATCGCAGATCCAGCGGCAAGAATGAGTTTGAGATCTATACTCTGCGGGATCGATTGGCCATCGGCATAATGATGGCTGCTGGTCTGCGAAGAGAAGAAGCGGCCAGCATCCAGTTTACCGACATCATCAAGCAGGACAAGCGTTATGTGCTAAATGTGACCGGGAAAGGAGCTAAAAGCCGGGTTGTACCGATCAGTGACCGCCTGGCCGAATCCATTATCGATTGGCAGTTCCTGATTGACGCGGAGGGGTTGATACTGCGCAGCCTAGGAAGAAACAAGGTGCCCAGGGAAAGCATCAGCACCACCGGGTTGTATAAAATTGTACAGAAGCGGGGATCGATGATCGGGAAGCCAGATTTACAGCCCCATGATCTTCGCAGGACCTACGCCGAACTTGGCAGACGCGCCGGTGTGCCAATATCCCAGATCAGCAAACTACTGGGGCATGCAAGTATTGAGACTACCCAGGAGTATCTAAATATAACGCTTGACTTAGAAACGACTATCAGCGACTTCGTTCCATTCTAACCAATTCTTTACCCACTGCCTACTGTTATATAGGGATGATCTGTTCTGGTGTATAGCGTATGCGTTTTGCCATCTTTCCTGCCTCCTGTATGTACAAGTCCTAACATTGATTCTGGACTAGTTTTCGGGGGCAGGTCAGATAACGATTGGTATTTCATGGATAAATCATGCAACTATAAGGAGCGTTTAACTGTACTACATACAAAGCATTACAACTGACAAGCCGATGAACGCGGCGCTAGCTCCCATCCGATAAACGCTATAGAATTTAAATAAAAAAGATAAGTTGAATGGCATTGTGGTTGAAGTAAGGGATCTGGTCAAGCAGCGGAAGATTGGTGGCTTGTCGGGGAACATTCGGTGTGACTTAATAAGATTTACTGATATAGAAGGAGATTATTACAAGATGAAGCAATTGACAACTTGTTCAAATTCAACTAAAAAAAACAAAAAACCGTTTTTTATTATCGCCTTGACTTTTCTGCTAACCGGGACGTCGGCCTGCAGCACCACTGCGCCGGTATTCGTCAGCGGTGTCGTTTCCGATGCGGACGGTACGCCTCCTGCCGCAGCTGTCATCATCTTGCTCTCAACTGAGAACTATGACACCGTTGCAAATCCCGTGATGACCGACGAGGTCGGGCATTACCAATTTGAAGTACCAGGCGAACAGAATTATCTCCAGATAGTCGTCCCCCTTTCCGGTGAGACGTTGGAGGGCTACAATCTGCACGGTTACACTTCTCAATTTTCATTGATATCGGCCGGAAGCGACGATGTGATCCGGAATTTCACTCTCATCCCCTGCCACGACTTTATCCTGGAAAGTTTCGACTCCGACGGAGTATTATTTCTCAATGATGACTGGATTGGACTGCGTTTTGTGGATGATACTGTGGGAAATGCTACCGAAGATCTCTTCATTGGCAATGATAAAGGAGAAGGAACACCATCCGTACCAGGAGTGTGCATCCCTTTGGATCAAACGCGGCGTTTCTTTATCCAGCAGACAATTCCCAGTTTCGGAAACATCATGCTGATGGCCGACAACGAAGGAGAGGGTTACACCGCCAGCGTGCAAGGTGGGACCGTGCTCAATCTCAGTTACGAACTGGCCCACGCTCAGATCAATCGTTTGCGAGATAATCTAGATGCTTACCAATTTGCCGGGTACAAAATCCCCCCTTCCATTAACGACGAACTTGTTGAGGCCGAGTTCCTGCTTTCTCAAGCCGACAGTAAGACCGGGGCCCAACAGGCTACTCTTTCAGACCAAGCCACAAGCAAGGCCCTATGGGCACTGGAAAATCTGGAGCTGGCTCGCGCCGGACAGGATATCCCCCGCTACCGAATTGGCAATCTCAACATGACCGTTCTGGACGCGGCTGGCGTTCCTCTATCGGGCGCGACCGTTGCCTACACGCAAACCTCCCACGACTTTCTCTTCGGAATCTTTGATACGTTGGAAAACGCCGGCATTGAGGGGTATGAATTGATGCAACAGGCGGGAATTAACTATCTGACCACAGGCTTCTATTTAAGTGAGACCGAACCAGAGCAAGATCAAGTTTCCTGGGATTACATTGATCACCAGATCGGCGTGCTTGACCTTGCCGAGATGGGTTTTACCCTTAAAGCCCACGCCCTACTCGCTCTCTGGGATTTTGCCACGCCTGATTACCTCAAGGAGATGTCCTTCGACGAAATCAACATAGAGGTTTACGAGCATATTAGCGAACTAGTGGACCGTTACAGGGATCAAATTGAAATCTGGAACGTGATCAATGAGGCCCACGGGCGCGGCGCAGCATTGGACTTTTCCCGCGAAGAGATCACCACGCTGACCCAAACAGGCATTCGCGCCATCCGTAATCAAGACCCCGACGCACGTATCATTATCAACAATGCCTTCGACTGGTACGGCGAATCCCGGCAGATGTCATTGATGACAACAGGCCAAGCAGATGACTTTACTCTTTCCGTCCCCGCTTACTTGGATCAACTGATTGTGGACGGTGTGAATTACGACATCATCGGACAGCAGCTTTACAACGGCGGTTATGTCAGCATTTTCTCTGATTGGGGACTGGGCGACCCGATGGGAGTGAATACATGGGACCTATCCCACTTATCGGAATTCCTCGATCAGCTGGGGAAATACGGCAAGCCTGTACACATCACCGAACAGTCAGTGCCCTCGACATGGGATCCGGACTGGGCAGAGTATGGCGCGGGCTGGCGCCACAATCATTGGGACGAAGAGATGCAGGCCGAGTACTTACAAGATTTCTACACCCTCGCCTTCAGCAAAGAGCGCGTTGAGGCTATCACCTGGTGGTGTATCAACGACAGCAACAGTTTTATCAATACCGGCGGTTTGTTGGACGAGGATAATAACCCTAAACAAGCCTACTTCACCATGCGCGACCTCATCGACGACTGGACAACAACCGGAAAAAGTGTAACGGACCCAGCGGGGCAGATCTCAATCCTTGGTTACGGCGGCGAGTACGATCTGACCGTCACCCACGGTGATCAGTCCTGGAGCGGGACAGTCCACATCTGGGAGCAGCAGTCCAATGAGTTCAATATTCAAATACCAGGTGACTAGGAGGGAACTAAAATCATTTTTTCAATCAAGCAGGGCAATATTGTCGAAGTTTCCAAACCTCGAGGGTGATAATCACGTCAAGTATAGTCTAGGGAGGCTAAACAAGACCTAATCCTTTTATGCCGTCATAAAACGAATCATGATGTTGATGTCAATTGAAAACATCCAGGTGTTCACTTCCAATTTTGCTTTCTTTGGTGAAATTTCCCCGATGGCGTGAAACAGGCAACCTAATGCATTGAGGAGTTATGCCTTGTTTGCATGGTGTACCATTCAGTTCTTAATCTTAGCATGTTGGCTCTAGGGAAAGTGTTATATTGCCTGGTTTCGACTATCCAAATGAGCCCCCTGGATAATCACGGGGTTACTATTCCTGAGATTCATCCTCTCCTTTCATACCTTGCCAAAAACCTGAACAATTATTCTACTCAAACAAAAGACAAAGTCTTTTTTTCTTTAATTTGCACAAAACTGGTTACCAGATTTCTATCCCCGTTATATTGGTTGCTATTGCCATCCAAATAAAGCCGAACAGGTACGCTAAAAATTGCGTGATAAACGCCACAACATATTTTTTTATGCCTTCTTTTCTGACTAAACCATTAAAATTCTTTTCAGTTAAGAGAAAAGGAATACAAATAATAGAACCATAAGCCACAAAAACATATAGATATGCAAAGATGTCAAATGACAACAAGATCGCTAAGTCTTGTTCGACAAAAATACCCCAAATACCCCCCAGCGAGAAAACACTTATGATGTTAAAAGAGTATTTCCGCAATAGAAAATACCAAATTACAGGAATAGCTCCATAAAGCCCAGCTGATAAAATAAAACCTTTGATCAAGTTAGGATTAAAAAATCCAGAGCCAGAACATATTGCCAAATATTCTGCTAACAAACCAGTTAATGTTCCAATAAGAAAGTATTTAGCAAAACCTGACAAAGGAATTTTCTCAACTATAGTTGAAAGCGTTTCGCGGAAATAGTAGATAATACAAAAAAGAGAAAAAATCAAGAGCATCCACTCCTTAATAATAATAATGAATGCAAGTAAGCCAAAAATAACCATGAAATAGAAAATCTTTCCAACCAGATTCTTCATTAACAGCCTCCCTATAGTTTCCGCTCCAAACACCATCATTGATCTTGCCTATCGAATTTACGATGATTGAAACACAGTCACTTTCTGAATTGATGATCAGTGGTCCTGAAGTTTGAGCAAATATAATAAATCACATCCTGTAAGCTCTAGTTACCTTTTAACATTCAACCTGAACCATTAACTTATAAGTATTCATATTTTAATAACCAAGTAATCATAGCTAAAACAATTATCCCAGAACTTCTACTCTCCCATCCACTCCAAATTGTTGAGCTCCTCCTGATCGACATCAAAGACATGTCCCACGGGGTCTAAAGGCTCATTCCGGAAAAAGGATGGCAGGTCATTTTTCCCCCTTAACCCGGCCCGTTGATTAAACAGATACTCGCAATGCAGCGTTTCCTGAGCCATTTCAAACAGCTCCTCAAGTGAAACATCAATCCCGTACATGGCTTCGATGAGATCGGTGACCAGTGAAAAATTCTCCAGCAGCGGGGGACGAGTGAACCAACAAAGCCCCAGGGTATCCAGGATCATCGCCAGCTGCTGCAGGTAACTGGAGAGGGCCACTTGTGCTTCTTTATTGGTTGTGTCCGGTGTTGTGCCGTTTGGCAGCCTGGTATTGGGCAGCGCATTGCCGGCGGTATGGTCCGCACCCATTGGCGATGTGGCATAGGTTACCCCAGTGCCTTTCAACGCCCGGGGGTCATAGGCGGCCATGGCCTGGCGTTTCACGGTGGGAATACGCTTCACACCCAGGTTCTCGCCGGTTGCCTGGGCCCCGCTGCCCAATAAACGGCCAAATTCCGTTCCCTGCTCTATCTCATCTAGCCAGCCCAAAGCAGCTTTCGCATCCCCGAAATCCGCCAGACCGGCTTCCATGGCCACTCCGATGGCGGCCCCCACATCGATGGTATCGACCCCGATCTCGTCGCAGCGCTTATTCAATTGGTTAATCAGGTCCAGGTCATCGATTCCTAGATTGGAACCCAGAAGGGTGATGGTCTCATATTCCAGGGCTCTATTGAGTTCACCACCTTCTTGCGCGGGTACAATGTTGGAACAACGTATCACGCAGCCTGGAAGGCAGGCATGGGTTGGTTTGCCCTTCCGCTCCACAATCAAATCATGCAGGGATTCCCCGCTGATCTTTTCAGCGCCCTCAAATACACCCTGACTATAATTCCGGGTCGGCAGTCCAGCAATAGAATTTATAATATTCACAATCACTGCCGTCCCATACTGCGGTAATATTTGACCGGTAGTTTTATTCTCTAACAGGGCTTTGTTAAATCTATGTTTAGCTTCCCGGAGGTGTCTGGGATTGTGTGGTGGGGGTGGATCCGAGCCTGCGGGATTAATTACCACGGCCTTGATATTTTTTGCGCCCATTACAGCAGCCAGTCCACCCCGGGCGGCGTGCCTGGCAGGGATCCCATCGTTATCGCTCACCCCAATGCTGGCCGCGCTGAGCTTCATTTCACCGGCTGGACCAATCACCATCACAGCCACGCCCTTCCCGTAGGTCTCACGAAGAATTGCCGTGGTGTCATAAATATCCCTTCCAGCTAGTGCCGGGCAGGGATGCACCTGGCAGCCCTCCTTACTTATAATCACAAGACTGAGCTTTTCCCTCTCCCCGCTAATAATTATTGAACGGATACCCAGCTGAACAAGGGCAGCCCCAGCTTTCCCTCCTGTATTACTTTCCTTTATCCCCCCGGTTAACGGGCTTTTTCCTCCTACTGACAGCCTGGTGGAGCTGGAGACCCCGCTTCCGCCCAAAAATCCGGTAGCCAGAACAAGAGAATTTTCCGGGCCCAAGGGATCGCAATCCGGCGGGAGATGCTCCAACAACCAGCGTGAAGTAAAACCCCGTCCGCCCGGATACCTCCCAGCTGGGTCCCAGAATTCCTGGCTTAGCTCACCTCCCTTAAGATCAAAGTGAAGAATTTTCCAGTTTTTCAATATTTTTTCCGATTCAAGTGAGTTCAATCAGTGGTTGATAACATTTCCCCGCGATGGCCCCGGAAACTTATCAGCCAGTCTCCGGCCAGGATCAGAAGGGGAATGAAAAAGGCCAGGTAGATATTAGGCAGCCCGAATGGATCTCCCAAACCCAGGCCCCATACCTGGCTCACCCCTACACCCAGAATAATGGCCCAGAAGGCAGCTTGGGGAGAGGTTCTTTTATTTCTGACTCCGGCCAGCGCCACTAGAGTATTAGGGATAGTGCAGGGAAAAGCAGTCTGAAATACAAAAGGCATCACATGTTCAATGCCCACCACTACAACGTAAACCGTACAGAGGATGGCAATAATGGTCAATGAAGCTGGGTAAAGGACCTTTTCTATCTTCTCGGGAATCGAGGTGAAGCGCTTGATGATGTCCTCCACGAAAACCGATGAAAAAGTAACCGCCAGGGGGCTGAATGTTGACAGGATCGCGGCTGAAATGGCTGCCAGGAAGATTCCGGCCAGCACGGGGTTAAAATCAGCAATGGCATAGCCGATCGAGCTATACAGCGGCACATCCAGCACCCGCTCTCCCAGGTAGGCGGCAGTGAACAGGCCTACAGAGCAAATTAAAAAGGAAGGGATGGCAGAGACCACGCCAGCTAATATAAACGCTCGTCGGGCTTCCTTTTCCGAGCGGCAGGATGCTGCCAAATTTGAAACAGCGGATATGCCGCCCAGCCGGCCAGATTTGGCCAGCAGGATCTGTCCGATCACTCCCCAACCCAAACCCAGAGGAGAGATCCAGGCCCCGAACCCCAACCCATTATTGGGGATCTTGGGCAGAATCAGTTCAATTTCGGTAAAAGCGCCTTCAAACCCGCCCACCACCGAGCGCATTGTGAAGAAGACCAACCCAAAAGCAACCACCATGGTAACGCTGTGAATCATATTGGTTACCGACCCGCCCATAATTCCAGAAAAAGCCACCGTGCCCACACAGGCTATCAGGCTGATCACCGAGGCCTGCAGCATATTCAACCCCGGCGCTACAGCCCGAATTATCATCGCCAGGGTGTAGATCTCGATCACGATCACGAAGACCGTATAGATCATCATGCTCAACATGGCCGCAAATCTGGTCCTTTCGTCAAAGCGCTTGCCCATCAGGGCGGGCAAGGTTACGCCCTGCTCATGATAATACGGTTTGGCAAATAATAAGCCTGTCACCCACCAGCCCAGGGCGATGGATAATGGGAACCAGACGAAATAGGTCATACCAAACTTGATGGTATCCCCGGCTACTCCGTAGGTTGAAGCACCACCGAGGGTATACCCGGCCAGGAAAGCTGCCGCCTGGAAAGGAGATAATTTAGTCAGTGCATAATCGCGGGCATTCTTGATTTTAGTTGATTGCCAAAAACCAATCAGGGTGGTTATCGCCAGATAACCACCAACAATACCAATAATAATCCAGTGGCTTTGCTGCATAGATAAAGACCGTTTTTAACCATTTAAATTGTTGTCTTGTTTGGGTTTTTGATAGCGGCTGAAGATCTCCTCAATCTGTGCCTGGGAAAGTACTTTGACCTCTTTTCCGGTCTGCAAGGAAAGATGATAAATCTCTGCCCCTATTTCTGTCTTGTAGGCATTCTGGTAGGCGCCTGACAAGGTCTTTCCAATAGCCACCATACCGTGACTTTCAAGCAACAGCGCTTTTATACCCGGGTTGTCTGTGAAATATTGTGCTGCGCCCAAACCAACCTCCAGGGTTCCTGGCACTTCATACGGCGCTATGGGGATGGGTCCACCCGCCGCCAGAATTTCAATATTGCACACTGGCAGCTCCATACCAACCGAAGCAAAAGCAATAGCATATCGGGAGTGTGTATGAACAATAGCGCTAACATCCGAACGAGCTTTGTAGATTTCCGTATGCAGCTGTTTCTCTGAGGATGGTTTATGTTTTCCCACGACAAGTTCATTATCCAGGTCCATAATCACTACATCTTCCGGCTTCATGATCGAATATAAAACACCTGAAGGTGTAATAGCGACGTTACCATCCGGCAGCCGCATACTGATATTACCGGAAGAAAGACGGATAAGGTCGATCTGGACCAGGTTCAGGGTGGTTTCGTAGATTTGCTGCTGATATATTTCGTAATTCATTTTTTTAGTTTCCTATGCTATTTGTTATAATCGACGCATGACTAGATTTAGGGAGAACTGGCTGCCTGGAGCGACAGATATCACCCGCTCTACAGGTAGATTATTTTTAGTGAAGGATATACGTTCAGAATAAAGAATGGGGTCACCCGGTTTAATCTCCAGATCATTTGCTACCTTTGGCGATGCACAACGCGCTTCAACAAGCTGCTTCCCCCATTCAATCGATAGACCATACCTTTCATAAAGATCGTAAAGGGATTCCTTTTCAAGATCAGCGTCTTCAATCCAGGGGCAAAGCTGAACCGGAATAAATAACTCGTGCAGGGCGGCCACCTGGTCATCCTCTACTAATCTTTTTCGGAAAATATGGAATACTTCTGCCCCAGGGTCAATCATTAAAATCGCTGCCAATAAATCATCTGCCAGGATTGTTTCTAACAAATCTACCCGGGATCGCGGTTTTAAGCCCCGTTTTTTGGCATCCTCAAAAAAGGATGTTAATTGGGAATAATCACGCACCACCTTGGTTGAAGCAATGATCGTCCCCACTCCATGTTTGCGGATTATAATTCCTTCCGAAAGCAGCTCATCCAGGGCATGGCGCAGAGTCATTCTGCTGACGCCATATTCTTTTGCCAGGGATTCTTCCGAGGGCAGCAGTGAACCCACTTCAAATTCACCTTCTTTGACTCTCTCCCAAATGGATTCCCTGATGTGAACATACATCGGAATTCCTTTGATCCTATCAAGGTTTCTGAAGGTCATTTTATCCTGCTCCTTCCTAAATATACTTTGCCATTTTGCTCTGTGCCTTGCTAATGGCTTGAGGATTGACAATATTCGCCGGTTGTTTTCCTCCAATAAATTCAAATAACGATTTCAGGCCAATATCAGTCATATGCCTGACTACATCCCTGGTAGCGCCGCCGAGGTGGGGAGTGCAAATAACGTGGGGCAAACCTACTAGCGGGTAATCACTTCCCACAGGTTCTTTGTGGTAAACATCCAGGGCAGCCCCTGCGATCCATTTTTCATCTAAACAGCGGATGAGGTCTTCCTCAATCACCACTGCCGCTCTGGCTGTATTAATTAAATATGCGCTGGGTTTCATCAGCTTTAATTCTCTCTCACCGATTAAACCTTTTGTTTCCTCTGATAAGGGGATATGCAGGGAAAGAAAATCCGCCTGTTCAAATATCTCCTCCCATCCAACCAGTAAAATCCCCAAATCCTCAGCAATATCCGGAGATTTATAGGGATCGTATGCCAACACCTTAACACCAAAACCTGCCAGCCGGCGCGCTACCAGTTGCCCGACATGACCTAACCCGACCAATCCGACTATCTTGCCATTCAGTTCCATTCCCTGATACTGAGTATAAGCCCAGCGGCGTCCATTCTTCTCCCAGAGCCCTTTACAAACAGTATCTAGGCTAGAGACAACATTTCGAGCAACCATGATCATCATTCCAACCGTCAGGTCTGCCACCGCATCAGCGTTTCTACCTGGTGTATTGATCACAACAACGCCTTCCTCTGTAGCGGCGTCTACATCTATATTCACAACGGACGATTTAAAATTAACAATAGCGAATAATTCTTTACTGGCCCGGATCATCTCCCCATCAATCTCTTCTGTCTCCACGACCACCAGCTGGCAATCTTTCATCCGTTTCCCAAACGTGTCTTTCCCCAACATACCGGTCTCAAACCAATTATAATAATCAATTTCAAATTCCTTAGCAAGTCGTTCCAGCCAATTTTCTGGCATTCTCGATGAAATAAAAGCTTTCATTTCTACTCCTAATAACTAATCATCTAACTTCAATAATTTCTGGGCATTCTTCCCCAATATATTTCGCGATTCCTCCTGCGTAATACCAGGCAGATAAAGCTCGGCAAAGCGGGGATTATTCTGGATCGCAATCACATCCCGAAGTGTTTCCGCCGGGCTAAAAACCGGGAAGTCACTTGCAAAAAGAGTCTTTTTCAATCCATCAGCATAGATCTTGATGAAAGTTAGTGCCATCTCCAGCAGGGCTGTGCCGCCAGTTCTGCCTTTATTGGCACACAGATCCACATAAACATTATTATGTTTGCGGAGCAGCATTGCAGCTTCCTGGTAAAACGGGCGTCCACTGTGCGCCAGGATGATCTTCAAATCCGGGAATTTTACTGCCACTTCATCCAACAGCATGGGCTGGCTAAACTTATCCGGGTGACTGGGCAAGCTAGCTCCGGTATGGAACAAAATCGGTTTTCCCATCTCTTGTAGATACTCAAAGATAGGGTCGAGGGAAGGATCATTGCAGAAAAATTCCTGCATGCTGGGATGGAATTTAACACCGCGGAAACTGAGTTCGTTAAAAGCCCGTTCCAGCTCTTTGAGAGATCCCGGAATATCACGGGGGTTGATAATACTATAGCCGATCAACCGCTCCGGATATTCCTCAACATAAGAGGTGGTCATATCGTTCATTTTCTGCCACTGTCCATCCGGGGGCATGAATGTCAATGGGAAGATTACTCCCATATCGATCTTCCCTTCATCCAGGGCTTTGATAACACCTTCGGCTCTCATTTTCTGGGTCATTTCTTCCCAGAGATTTTTTCCTTTCAGGAACTGAACCACATCTTCTTCAAGTAGTTCAGGTGTGCCGATATGCATGTGGGTATCAATAATCATTTTTTTACTCCAGCAGCGTGTCTGCGCCATACATGCTTTGATAATCATCTATCCAGGACTGATACAGCTCTAGATATAATTTCTGATTTTCCGGATTCGGATCCATTGTTTGTTCCCATTGCACAAGGCACCCGCACCCCTCTGATATATCCTTGTACAAACCAGCTCCAACTCCGGCGCAGATCGCTGCCCCCAAAGCGGAAGCTTCCTTATTTACTGGCACCGTGATCTGAACTCCAATCAGGTCTGCCAGCAGCTTTCCGAGCAGCGGGCTCTTGGATAGGCCGCCGCTGACACGTAAAACACTGAGATCCTGTCCAGAAAGGCGCTTCAGTCGGTCCACATTCAAACGCACTCCATAAGCCACTGCTTCAAGCGCTGACCGGGCGTAATCTCCCCGGGTTGCTGTACCTGGCGATGGTGGAAGTTGGATCCTAAATCCGCCGGAAATCACAAACTGCAAGTTCTTGTAGTTCGGCAGTCGGGGACCAAGGTAAGCCTTGACTCTGTTCGCTCCAGGAGGTGATTTTTCTGCCTCCGCGTTCATTAGCTGGTAAGTATCCATAGTATCACTGGCATAAAAGGTATCCCGCACGTATCGGAATGTCTGGCCAACTTCCATGGTGGTGCTTTCAATGACCCAATATTGAGGAACAGTATGGCACCCACTCCAGATCAATTCCGGTTCGGCGATGATAGGGCGGTTTACCACCAGCTGGACCGGTCCAAATGTACCGAGCGGTACTCCAAGGTCTCCGGGGTGGATTGCGGACGTGCCCACCAGGGCGCATTGCGTATCTGCTCCTCCCAACACAACCGGGATCCCGGGGCACAAACCGGTTTCCTCTGCGGCTGAGGGCGTAACTTCTCCAATCACCGTTCCTGATTCAAATACTTCAGGGAAAATCTCTGGAGAGAATCCCATCTCCTCGATCAATCTTGTATCCCAGGTTCGGGTTTGTATATCCACCAGTAGGGTTTCGATCCCATTGGAAGGTTCTGTCCCTTTGACCCCACATAATTTATAGAGGATCCAGTTATTCAAAAGCAGAACAGAATCAATCTTTTCATAAACCTCAGGTTTATGTTCCTGAAACCACAAGAGCCGGTAGGGAGCAAACATCGGAAAAGGCCAGTGACCAGAGATCTGATGTAATTTTTCTGCGAATATGTCATTAAATCCAGCGACATCCGTAGGAGCGCGCATATCCAAGTTCGGACCGGCATAAAGCTCCTGGCCCGTATTATCCAGAAAAACAACCCCTTCCCGCTGGGACGTCGAGCTGATCCCTATAAGCTGATCTGGCTGGATACCAGCAGCCTGGATGGTTTCGCGGATCAAACCGGTAAAAACCGACCAGAACTTCCGGGGGTCAAATTCCGAGCCACCCGGTTGAGCCTCTTCAGGATACTGGTAGGCCCATTCCTGGTACTTTTCATAGGACTTCTCCCCATCGGACGAGATCAGAAAGCAGCGTCCCGCCCCTGTTCCGAAATCCAGTGCCATTAAATAATTTTTTCTGTCGTTCATATAATAGCTCCAGGTTTAGGCTTCATCTCCACTTCGTATCTTTTGGATACCACTAACCAGGATAATCGCCAGCAGCAGGCCGCCTTTGATGATCCGGATATATTCAGGGGGTGTCCCCAGGATAAAGAGGCCGTTAATGATCATATACATGAACAATGCGCCAAAAACCGTGCCTTCTACGGAGAATTTTCCAAAGATGGTGTTCCCTAGGATAGGGAGCAAGAAAGCATCAAGCAGGAAGCTTTCCCCCGAACCCACTCTGGACATACCCTCGGAAAAAGTCAGCAAGATTCCTCCTACGGCGCAGTACACCCCGCAGATCACAAAACTGAGCCAATAGAAGAACCGCACCCGTATCCCGGAAAAACGGGCAGCTTCAATGTTGGTTCCAACCGCTCTCATATAGCGACCGTAAACAGTCCTGTCCATTAATATATATAAAAACAACACACACAGGGCGCTAATGCCGATCACGAAATAGGGTTGACTGCCCAGTCGGGTGATTTCCCGCGGCAGCATCAAATAGGTCCCCGACACCGCTCCCAGGGCGATCAGGTACTGAAGTCCCTGCGCCAGGAAAACGACAGAAAGAGTAACCACAAAGGGGCTGATCCCTCCGTAAGCCACCAGGGCTCCGTTCAGGGCCCCGATTAATGCGCCAATCAATAGAGCAGCCACCAACATGGGAAAGAATCCCACATCGAAGACAACCGAAACCGCGGCCGAGGTCAGACCTGCCAGGCCGGCGATGGAGGAAATCGACAAGTCCACTCCACCTGAATTCATTACTATGGTCATCCCAAGAGAAATCACCGCAGCAATGCAGGCCGGCATGAGCAGATTTTTGATCAAGTTAATCCGGGTAAAAAAACCCGGGGCTTTAATGCTGAAAAAGACGAATACAGCCGAGAAAACCAATAATCCGGCCGCGATGTTAAGGGTCGAACCCTCCAGTCGTAGTTTCTTCCTTGGGGAACTTTCTGCTGAAATCACATGTTCTGTCATGGTTTACCTTCTTACATGCTTATTTGAACAACGTCACGTTTATTTATATTAGTCAGGTAGATGGCGATGATAAGGATCAAACCCTCTGCAATCGGCACCGACCAGAAAGGCAGCCGTAGCAATACGAAGGCGTTATTGATCATTCCAAGCAGCAAAGCCGCCAGCAAAACGCCAGGAATATTCGGCCTGGACATGCCCAGCACAGTCTGCCCAACAAAAGCGGCGGTCATCACCGGCATCAGCATATTGGCACCTGCAGTTGCTAAAGCGCCCGACATGCGGGCGGTAGATAAAAAGGCTCCTATAGCAAAAATAGCCCCACCAATCAAAAATCCAGCGGTTTTATAGACAATGGGATTCAACCCCATCGTTCGGGCTGATTCCGGATCTTCGCCAACAATGCGCAGCCGGAGGCCAAATGGGGTTTGTTCTGTCAGGAAGTATAGAATGATAAAGATTACAGCAAACAGGATCACTACTCGCGGGACAGCCCCAACCAGGCCAAAGACTATGTCTCGATTGAAATAATCCTCCAGATAAATATTCTTACCACCGGTGTAGGCGTACCAGATGCCCTGCAGTAAGAACATCATCGCGATCGTGCTTACAAAGGAAACTAGTTTCAGCCGGGTAACCAGCAGGGAGATCACATAAGATACCAGCAGACCGATTGCCAGGGTGGACAGAGCAGCAACCCAGAACGGCCTGCCATTGGTTAATAAAGTAGCAAAGATCGCCCCTTCAAAAGGGATCACGCCCGCGAAAGCCAGGTCAATTTCTCCGGCGATCATGATCATCACCAGACCAAAACCAACGATTCCCAGGATGGTAGACTGCACCAACAGGTTCATCAGGTTGTCTACCTGCATAAAGGTTGGAGAAGCGATCGAAAAGATCACAAATAGGACAATTAATATGATAAATACGGTATACTTCTGAACAAATTCTTTAGTGAAGTTCATCAGGTGAACCCCCCATAGCATATAATGACGCTTCTTCTTTATTGGATTCTCGTGGGTCCAATTTCGCTACGATCTGGCCTTTATACATAACCAAAACGCGGTCACAGACCTGCAGTCCTTCTTCGATATCACTGGTGACAAATAAAACACCAGCTCCCTGATCGGCGAGTTCATGTAACAACTGGTAGATTTCAGCCTTCCCCTGCACATCAACTCCGATGGTGGGCTCGTCAAAAAGGAATACCTTGCTGTCTGTGCAGAGCCATTTTGCCAACACCACTTTTTGCTGATTTCCGCCGCTCAGAGAACGAGAATGAGTGGTGATCTCGGGAGTGGCAATCCGCAAACGATTGACAAGTTCTAAAACAGTTGATTTTTCTTTCTTTCGGTTGGGAAATAAGGCCCAGAGCGCAAATTTTTCCAGGCCCGCCAGAGTGACATTTTCACTGATCGAGTTATCTAGCAGTAAACCCTGATATTTGCGATCTTCAGGGCATAATGCCATCCCAGCTGAGATTGCACGGGTTGGGGTATGGTTTTCCAAAACGGTATCACCGATCTGGATCACCCCCTCAGAACGTTCATCAATTCCGAACAAAAGACGTACAGTTTCAGTCTTGCCGGCTCCAACTGCACCAAGCAAGCCAACCACCTCGGAGGCATGCAGCTTCAAATCGAAACCGTTCACTCCGCTGCCAAATAAACCGTTCACCTGAAGTAGCATCTGATCCAGTTCTTTCTTGCTTCCATAGGAGAGGTCAACCACTTCCTGTCCGACCATGTGTTTCACCAGCTCTCCGGCAGGTAGTTTATCAGTATCTGAAGTGATGATCAATTTCCCGTCCCGCAGTACTGTGATCCGGTCTGACAGGCGGTAGATATTGCTCAAACGGTGGGTAACATAAATGATACTCAACCCTTTTTCCTGCATATTCCTCAGGATAGTAAACAGACGCTCAGCATCTTCCAAGCCCAGGCGGCTGGTAGGCTCATCCAGGATTAGGACAGTGGGATTCATATCCAGAACCCGAGCGATGGCAACAAGCTGTTGTTTTGCAACAGTAAGTTGGTTGACGTGGGTGTTTACATCCAGTTCTGAAACACCGATGCGCGCCAGTGCCTCTTCAGCTCTGGCACGCATGGTGTTCCAATCGATTAATCCCATCGGGTTTTTAGGCTCCCGGCCGATGTAGATGTTTTGTGCAACTGATAAGGATTGAACCAGGTTCAGTTCTTGATAAATGAAGCTGACTCCCCAATCAATCATCTGCTGGGGTGTCCAACGCCGGAGTTCCTTTCCATTTAGTGTCACTTTTCCGCTGTCCTTGTGATAAACACCGGACAGGATTTTCAGTAGAGTGGATTTTCCAGCCCCATTCTGTCCTACCAGGGCATGGATCTCTCCTTTTCTGATTGAAAAATCAACATCTTGCAATGCTTGTACACCAGGAAATTGTTTGCTGATGGACTTCATTTCCAGGATCAAATCAGTCACTTTAGGCTCCTTACTCAACAGGATATATCTTTACAGTCAGGATTAGTTGGCTGCGCCAAAATCTGTCCCAGGATAAAGAATGGGCCAGGCTTCTTCTGGAGTCAAAACTTCCACACCGGGAGGTACCAATTCTTTTTCATAGGTCACGAAATAGAACGGTGCAAAAGTAATTGTAGCAATATTTTCCTCGCCAGCAAAAGCTTTCTCGAGATATTCAACGGCCATGGTGCCCATATCCAGGGGCCGCTGACCGATGCAGGCTGCGATAGGAGAATCCTTTTCAGCCATTTCGACCAGCACAATTCGGTCAGCATCGGTGTTGACAACAAAGACCTGATCGGTCATTTCCGCTTCGCGAATAGCCGCGGCGGCGCCGATAGCGGGCATACCCCAGGAGGAATAAACCAGGTTCATATCAGGATGAGCCAGAAGAGCTGAACGGGTCGCAGTCTTGGACTGGTTGACTGCATCAGCCAATCCGGAGTCCAATATTCCAGTGAATTCCCAACCTTCAATCTCGAAGACCAGGTCAGCCACCTTGTCCCGGATGTCAACGGTCTTCCAACCGAAATCCGGAATAGTCAAGTGGGCATATTTCCCGGGCATTCCATCCATCTTGTTGACTGCATATACAGCCAGCAATTCAGTGGTCATGTAGTTATCAGGATAAATATTGGTAACAGCATACTGGGAGGTGATGTCAATGGTCACCACTGGTATACCGGCTTCTGCGAATTTCTGGATCATAGGTTCCAGAGCTGGTCCGGAGCCGCCGGGGACTACAACACCATCAACTCCCTGGGCCAAAAAGCCTTCCAGGGCGGTGAGCATAGCATCCATGTCGGCTTCTGCATTGGTGTGGACAACTTCCCACCCCAACTCAGCGATCTTGGCTTTGGCGCCGTCGGCCACCTGGATGTTCCAGTCATTGCCCTGCTGAAAGCTTGCTACGCCAATAACTTTAACATCACCAACTTCTGCGGCTTCATCTTCTTCTGCGGATGCTTCTTCCACCTCTGCTGCTGGAGCCTCATCTGCTACCGGCTCTTCAGCGGGGGCATCGGCACCGCAGGCGCTCAATACCATGCTGGCGATCAATAAGATCGCGAATATAAACATAAACCTTTTATTCATTTTCTATCTCCTTTTAATTGGATAAAGATTTTAGACATAGGGCGTTTTGACATATCTCTTGAATTCTCCTCCTCTTCTTGTTTCAGCTCATGAAAATTATTGATGAATAGAAAAATGACTTGTATAGACGTCTATATTATATAAAATATCTATCAAACTCGTCAATATGACATTTATCAACAATTTGTGTCAGATAAGAGGAAGATCTAGCGGAGGATACATGGAAACAGAGAAATTGCAGGAGATACACATCAAGAGGGAGTCCTAAGTGACCACGCAGTGGTAGTCGAAGGGCCACGAAGCAATCCCTCGCAATGTGGCTCCGTTAGACAACGAAGATTTTCATGCATATCATGAGTAAAACAAATAATTTGGAATTACAAATAAGGGGGATCTGCTGAATACTAAACACCCTTCAGAGGGCGCAAATACTAGCTCCCGGAATAATCCGGAGGCGGTCATGGAAATCAAACGAAATTATTGATGCCTAGCCAAACTTCCAAGTATGGGTACGTGACTCGAAAAAAATGCTTATGAAATAGGACGTGGAACAAGTTCTCATACAACCCTGATCCACTCGGCCTGTTTACTCGGTGGCACACTAATAATCAAATTACCTAAGACGGGTAAGCTCATCCGCTATTCCAAACTATGTTCCTATCCAAATATCTCCATATTGGTCTACATCAATCGCATTAATATTGTCATTGCCAAGTCCATCGGCTTCAGAATAATCTTTGTTGCTTTACTTGTATAAAAAGAGGTTGTAAGCTTCATTCAAAAAGGGTCTGAGTCTTTTAAAAAGGATTCAATCCCTTTTTTGTTAGCTTTTAGCTGCCGGCACACCGCCGGCTTTCTCAGCGTGCCTGACAGCACTCAAGATCGCTTCTTGATAGGCTATGGCAGCGTAGGCACCGACGATATTCATGTCCATCTCCACTTCACCACTGGAGAGCGCAAAAACGGTATCGCCATCCAGCAGGGTGAAAGCCGGGCGAATAGTACGCGCCAGACCATTATGAGCCATCTGAGCCACCCGGGTGACCTGTTCTTTGTTTAGTTTCACATTGGTCGCCACCACACCGATCACGGTATTATCTGGACCCGAGGAAAATCCCATCACCTTTCGGCCCACAAAGGATTTCATCACTTTGAGTGTGTCCGCATAACCTTTGATACCCCGGGCGCCGGCAATGATCTCACCGCTCTCCGGATCAACCACATCACCAAAGGCATTCACAGCCACAATGGCTGCTACTTTTCCACCTCCATCCAAGTCCACACTGGCTGTGCCAATGCCGGACTTTGTTGACATTTTAGGAGACAGAACTTTTCCAACTGTGGCTCCGGTGCCTGCTCCCACATTACCTTCTGCAGGAGGGTCCCCGGAAGCATTCAGGCAGGCCTGGTAGCCCATTTCGGCATCCGGACGCACCTGGGGATCACCAATACCAAGATCGAACAACACCGCGGCGGGAACAATGGGCACCGTGGCATAGCTGGCATCAAACCCCATTTTGTTTTCCTCGCAGTAGCGCATCACTCCTGCAGCGGCATCCAACCCAAAAGCTGAGCCGCCAGTTAATAAAACGGCAGTTACCTGGTTCACCAAATGCATGGGATGTAATAGATCAGTCTCCCTTGTACCTGGCGCGCCGCCCCGCTGGTCTACACCACCCACCGTGTTGGATGGGCAAAGGATCACGGTGCAGCCTGTTAATGCATCCATGTCCTGGGCATGACCAACTTTGAATCCTGGAATGTCTGTTATGCTGCCCATACTTACCTCCCATTAACGTAATACAAGGGTTGATATCATATCTAGTGATAAGGAATCATTGTCCAGGTGACTTGGGGACAAGGGGACTTGGAGAAATGATTACTGCTTCACCCAATCACCACGTCTCCCTTTCTACCACTATCTTAATCTCTAAGTTCGGAGCGTAGTGCCCTGGTCAACGGGAGATTGCCGCGTCGCCGGCTGAACCCGGCTCCTCGCAATGACAGTGTATTCTTGGCTCTCCTTGTCTCCGTGTCTCCCCATCTCCCAGTCACCTGGTCTTTATGTCTCCGTGTCTCCCCTTCCCCCGGTCTCCCAGTCTTCCAGTCTCCAACCGCTACCATCCGCTTGCGTTGAATGTCGTCCGCAAAAGAACATCCCTTTCAGCAGCTGTCATCGGTCTGGCCCGTGCAAAATCCACAAACTTGATCGTCAGCAGCTCAGTGCTGATGTGTTTACCATTATAAAATATATGGCGGTCTATGAATGCAGATGCCGTGTGAGGTGGGATCTCATAAACCTGGTCAAAAAAGAGGTTGCCCAGGCCGTGATGAATGAAGGAGTCTTCCCTGATCTCAAATGCCTGGGGTTGGTGAGCCTGGCTGCCGCTGACTATCACCGCGCCAGCATTGGCCAGGATTCTGGCATCCCTGATCTGGTCTGGCTGGGCCAGGTATGTGTAATATTCAAAGTGCTGGAAAGTAGCTATCGGCAGATAGCCCTCTTCCCGCAGCTCTTTAATTTGCCCGATCATTATGGGAAAGTCACAGGCCACCGCTCCGGGATAACCAATATTTGCTGTAGCGTATCCTCCACCCTTGGCATTGCACCCCAGGAAAGCGATCTTGTTTCCGTTGTGTTCGAACAGAACCGGTTCCTGTGCGTCAGCGCGATCAGCGCCGCCACCATAATAGGGCCAACCCCGCTGGTTATACATCTCCAGGGTGTATAACATGGCACCTGGTCCGTAATCGCCAAAATGGTCCCCCGTCAGTTCCACAACATCAGTACCAATGGTTTCCATCAGTTCTATATAGCGGCTGTCGCTGCAGAACTTCAACCCTTTCTGACCTGGATCAGGATACGAGCAGCTCTGTACAAAAGGAACTTCATTGCTAATGTGCAGGATATCAGCCTCTATCAGGTATGGCAGAATATCCCGGGCTGGATAATTTATACCTTCCAATTCCATGGTCCAGGCCGTGGCCCGAACAAGAGCTGTCACGCCCGTTAAAACTACACTGGTGAACTTATTTGGATCCCGGTTGCTGGTAATTTCCTGAAATATATTGGGGTCAAACCCGGCTGCCGAGATAGGCACAGAAAGGCCATACGATCCCGGATCAAATTTCTGCTCCAGCGGTGAGGTCCCATCTACTTCCAGCACCTTCCAATCCGGAGTCAATTCCTCAAAAGGCACAATGGCCAGGGAGGGCTGCTGAGACCAGGCCTGTTGTGTAAGGTCATCCGGGGTAATGACCTCAACTGTATTGGGGGCTGGTTCCCCCCAATAGATCGTCAATATGTCCCGAGTTTCCTGTGCTAAGAAGATCGGCAAATTTGGCGCCAGGGGATTTTTGCCTCCCTGCCAGGCAGATTGGATAGCATCCAATGTTATCCCGTCACTAACTGTTGGAAAGGGAGCGGCCGCGGCGAAGACCCAGTATATTACCGGGTTATCATCCCCGATAAACAAGGCCGTAGCGGCATCTTCCTGCCGCTCGGTTGTCTGCAGGAAGTCCATTCCTGCCAGCTGGTCCAGCAGGCTATCCGGAAGTTCAGGGTCGATCCAGACCAGATCTGGTTCAATAGTGGGTGTTACTGCTGAAGGAGAAAAGAATGTTGCGGTTGGCAGGACCTCTCCCAGGGGCGGTACATAGGGAGTGATTTCATTTTCTTCAGCCCAGGGAAGTTTTTCTCCTTTTAAGAAAAAAGCCGTGATAAAAACAACCACGATCAGGAAAGTTATAACTATGATCCAAAGGGTCTTATTTTTCATCGAGAACCAGAAGTATAGATCCGGACCTCCAGGCAGTCCGGATCGGATTTACACATATCAGGCCAGGGATCAAGAAAACAATCCCCCCCGGTCAGTCATGATTGTTTTGATCTTATCCAGGGAGACAAGCGCGCCTAGTTCTACTTTTACCAGCTCTGCCAGGATCTGTTCTTTCAGTTTATTATCCTCCAGATCTGACAGGTTAATGCGGACGTTATAGGCAGCACTGTTAATTGCTGCGACTGCCAGGTTCACCGCAGATCCGGCATCCGAAATGGCGTTCTTGTTCCCGGATTGGGCTGCTTCCAGAGCCAACTCCGCAACCCGGAAGGATTTCTTGGCTGCCTCCAGGGGTACCTGGGCAGCCAGCAGGGTTGCTTCCTGAATAGCTGCGGTGCGTCCAGGATCTTGCTTGGGTATCTTATAGGCAGCCATGACCCGATCAAAGGCTTCGGAATCTTCAGCAACTGCGCTGGTAAGATCTGCACGGAGGTTTTCTGATTCCTCCAGGATCTTGTCCATAACCGATTCAACTTCCTGATATCCTTTTTTTCCAATCGTCAATCGGGCTACCATGGATACCAGTCCCGCGGCCATCGCTCCAGCATAAGCAGCTGCCGAGCCGCCCCCGGGGGTGGGAGTAGGAGCAGCCAAACTTTCTATGAAACCAACTGATCCACCTTCCCCGATCATCTCTGCCATTTTTCCTTCCAGTACCTGGTCCGGAGAAAACAGATCCATCTGGGTATACCAGACTGCTGTATTTACCATAGCTGCCTGGGGGATCAAACCCACCAGCTCGCTGTTGTGGATGCCCACTCCATAACGCTCCGCCTCCCTGCGAATGGTTTCCACTACCAGGGGGAGAGGTGTTTTTCGGAAATTGGTAAGATTCATCGAGACCTGGGCTCGGCCTTCGACTGTCATACCCAGGGCTTTTACAAATCTCAATCCCCCGGAGGAATGGCGGACGGTCCGGGCGATCTTCTTGGCGATCTCTCTGTCATCCGTGGTCAGGTTAACGTTATAGGCAACCAGGAATTCCCGGGCTCCGATCACCGTGGCGCCAGCAGGTCCGAGCTCAGCAGGACCTGCATCCGGGACCCGATCCGGGTTGGATTTGACCTCTGCTTTTAATCCCTCATATTCTCCCTTTCGAACCAGCTCCAATCTTTTTCGTTCTGGGCGCAGGGCGGCAGCTTCATAGAAATAGATCGGGATCTTCAGTTCCTGACCTACTCTTGTTCCTACTCTGTGGGCCATTGCCACACATTCATCCATGGTTATATTTGAAATGGGAACAAAAGGAACCACATCGGTAGCACCGACGCGGGGGTGTTCTCCGTTGTGTTTATCCAGGTTGATTAACTGGGATGCCTTTTTGATCATTTGAAAGGCAGCTTCTTCAACAGCTTTGGGTTCACCTACAAAGGTGATCACACTGCGGTTATGATCAGCATCGGTATGCATATCAAGGACATAGACGCCGGGTACGGACGAGATGGACCCCTTGATATCATCCAGCACATCCTGCCGGCGACCTTCAGAAAAATTCGGCACACATTCAACAAGAACGTTTGGCATAATATACCTTCCAGAATCTAAGTTTTCTTGTGGCTACATTATAACTCTCTGCTCTGGAATAATCTTCACTGAATGGATTGGAAAATAAATCGGCCGTTGGTAAAATCCAGGTGTGGAAATTCAAATCATCAAAGATCGTTCTGCCCTGGAAAAATACTTCCGCCGGGATCTCCCCCTCCATCTCTACAGCCTGGGGGACCTGGA